>TARA_R110000868_G_scaffold149654_1_pt1 | contig 117183 bp, 87 predicted proteins | sample TARA_R110000868 | Tara Oceans TARA_R110000868 (sample SAMEA4397489) | marine metagenome | biome: Polar Biome; feature: [SRF] surface water layer (ENVO:00010504); material: water (ENVO:00002006), including particulate matter (ENVO:01000060) such as... | depth 5 m
CATTTCCATCAGTGATATTTCAGTCGATGAAAACGCAGGAACAGCCTTACTGACCGTCGAATTGAGCAAGCCGGTTGGAACCGCTTTCACTGTCAACTATGCCACAGCTGAGCAGTCTGCACTTGGCACGCTCGACTTTATTGCGACTTCAGGAACGCTGACATTTGATTCCGGAGAGCAGAGTAAAACCATTGCCGTCTCCCTGGTAAATACCGATCTGGTTGAGTCCGATGAAACGTTTCTGATTAATCTATTTGACATTCAGGCAAACGGGGCCGACATTACTCTGGCAAATGATCAGGCTGTTGTGAGAATCCAAGATGACGATCAGGCTCAGATTTCCATTGATGATATTTCAGTTGTTGAAAGCGCCGAAACAGCGGTGATTACTGTCTCTCTGGACGCCCCTGTGGACACCGCCATCAGCGTAGACTTCTCCACGTCTGATCAGACCGCAAATCACCCTGACGATTATCTTGCTGTATCAGGATCCTTAATATTCAATCCCGGTGACCTGTCACAGACTATCACGGTTGCGATCGTCAATTCTGATCATTTTGAAATCAATGAAACCTTCCAGATCGATTTAGAAAATATTCAAACTACAGCGCGCGATGTCACAATCGCAGACGATCAGGCAGTGATCACAATCCAGGACAAAGTTACCACAGCGGGGGAAATTCACTTCAGAGTGGTGAATCAGCCAACCAGTACCAGTCTGACAGGAGAAGCAGACACACTTCCTGAAAATGAAAGCATCATCAGTGAATGGTCCACCTACTGGGTTGAGATCTGGGTCGAACTCACCAGCCAGGTCGAGCAGGGAGTCTATTCAGTCAGTGCAGATTTCAAGTACAACACGGCATACACCTCTGCTGCAGAAATTGAATTTGGAGAAGGCTTCACACAAAATCAGGCTGGTTCCATCAATGATCTGACTGGATCCGTTACAGGAATTTATGCTGAAACAACAATAAATCACCTGGGAGCGGACAGCCCGGTTTTATTCGCTCGTGTTCGTTTCTCACCTGGTTCTGAAGACCAGGTTTCACTCGAAACCGAGCCTAATAGCATTGGCCCCTATAATCTGAACTTTGAGATCACAAATTCTCATGTCGAATTAGGTGGAAATACACCAGTCACTGTAAGCGTGGATTTGTCGCCAGGAGCGTCAATCTACGCCAACCCGTTTGACCTGAATGACGATGATATTATTAATTATCGCGACCTGATTCTCTTAGCCGGTTTGTACAATACGGTTCCCAGCGAGTCTGATTCCAAATTCGCCTGGTTCTCTGACTTCAATCAGGATGATCGTATCAATTACAGGGACCTGATTTCACTTGTAGGGAATTATAATAAAGGTAAACAGGATCAGACTGAGGTCATATATCCTCATACTTACCCGAACGCATGGTCTGATTTACTGCTCGTCGACACATTGAGCACACCACCTGTGACAGCAGATTCCGTTTCGCAGTCCGACGTCGTTTCCACATTCGACACTGTGATCGATCAGACCATGAACAGCCCGGTTCTTTCCAGTGAACAGCAGAAATCTCTGAAACACATCGACATCCAGGTGATCGACCTTGGTGGTGATATTCTGGGAGCTGCAGCGGGCAGCACAATTTATATCGACGTCGATGCCGCCGGTTATGGCTGGTTTATCGACTCGACTCCCACCGGATACAGTGAATACACCTGGTCCAGCGAATTAACCCTGATCGCCCTGCCCGACAGCGACGCTGCTGATGGCATCGATCTCTGGACCGTCATTCAGCATGAACTCGGTCACCTGCTGGATTACGAACATTCAGAAACCGGACTGATGCAGGAAACCCTCGCCCCTGGAATTCGTAAACTCCCAGAGTGGGAATTGAATTATGAATATGAAAACCCTATGAAACCAGAAGCCGTCGACCCCTTCTTCTTTAACATGCTGGATGAAACCAACCTGCTTCCGTTCTGAGTATGACTGTCATAAACGAAAACACCCCAGGAAATTCTCATCACATTGAAGTCAATGCTTCCAACAGATCTACATCGTACATTGGCGGAATCGTCACGATGATGGTATTCGCACCATCTTCTTCAAACTTGATGGAATCGAGAGGCATCTTCGCGTCCCCCAGATTACAGAGAATCACGTTCCGGTCTCGAATCTGAAAATAATGTTCTCGTAATCCCCCCTCTTCTTCCAGCGTCACGAACATCAGAACTCCCTGTTTCATCTTCACTGCCTGAACTTTTTTGAACAGTTTCGACCGGGATACAGGTTTATCATCCTGGATGAATTTCCCACTGGCCCCCGAAAACTGATCCTGCCTGCTTTGATCTACATCAGATTCTTCGGATGGTAGAAAACTGCAGAAGCAGCACACAATGATAATCAGAGAAGAAATCGTTGTAATAAACTCTCTCATCTCATGTTCTCCACTTGCAGAATGAATTCATACTGCTTCTGTCAATACATTTTGGTATACTCACCCTGGTCATTTAGAAACGGGCCTGATTTTTTAGATTTATTTCGGTTAGAATTGGCTCATTTAATCGCCAGGTACCCTCTGATTTCCCGGGAACAATCAATGTATCCCAGGCAGGGTACTGAATTGTGCTGAATATTTCTTTTATTGAGGCGTACGGTACGAGTTCAAAATGGAAATTCGCTGTCTTGAGCAAATCCGACTCTGCCACATCTGGTTTTCCGGCAGCAAACGCAGCCAGTAACTGTTGCACCACCTTCGCCTGAGACGTGGAGAGGGTATAAGGCAAATATACCCCCATCCCCATCCCTGTCTCTTTCCTGGGCCCAGGCCAGCGGAACCTAAAACTGTCTCCCTTGGACCAGTTGGGGTGCTGCTCCGAGAGTTTCCGGAAATCATGACGAATCGTTTTCCTGACAATTTCCCCAGACTTCACCGTGACCTGTGAATCAACATATTGAACTGGTTGTCCTTCGATTACCCAACCAGCAGTATTACTGACGACTTTCAGCATGTAGTTGCCGGGGGACATTTCGAAAATAGATTTGCCCGCCATAGACTTTTTCATCATCCAGGGTTTATCTACCGGATTCTGTGGTGCATCCACTAGATTGACCTCTACCTGCAAGCCAGGCTCTTTCGATAGAATGAGTGCCCCCCCTGCTGCTCTCTTTTTTGCAGGCTGATTACTGACATTTCCAAACGGATCCCCTGTCGATGGCCTATTAATTTGAGGCTCCGCCAGTCGCCAGGCACCTGTTTCTTTTCCAGGGACGATCAGTTTATCCCAGGCGGGATGCTGTCCGTCATTAAACACGTCTTTCAGTGATTGGAAAGACTCTGCATCCTCGCCTGCCGGGACCACTAGCAGGAGGACCTTCTCAGAGACTTCCGGTTGTTTGGTGGCATAGGCCTTGAGCAGTTCCTGCACGACCTTTGCCTGAGGCGCGGTAAGTGTAAATATCTGAGCCCCCCCCATTTTCCAGTCAGGCCAGCGAAACTTGAACAGCCCTCCTGTGGACCAGTCCGGGGGATTCTCAGCCAGTTTTGCATAGTCCCGTTTAAGCGTGACGGGAACCACGATCGCCCCCGGCTTCACTTCGACCTCAGACAGATCATATTTTGGATTTCCTCCCTCAACTTCCCAACCGGCGTTTTTACTGGAAACGCGGATGAGATACTTCCCAGCGGGTAGTTCCACCAGTTGTGGCTTCTGAGTAAAGAATCGATCGGCAAAACCGAAAAGACCATCTTCCGGGCCCACCTGCATCGGATCAACCGGAAATACACCGGGCCGCAAGCCGAGCGATTGTCCGCTCATTAAGATCGCACCAATATTCTTCTCACGTTCTGCTTCCTCTATTTTTCTATCTTTGGCGTCGTTAACGAAATGCTTAATTAATGGAGCCAAGTGTATCTTTTGTCGTTTCCCAGCTATTTTTTTTACATTTCTTGTAAAACGCAACGTCTTGCCAGACGCTTTATAAGTAACCTGTAAAGTATGCTCACCCGGTAACAACTTGACTAAAACCGGCTGAGAAACAACATGTATTTCCTCACCAGGTTTAGTTGAAATACGCGTCACTGGATACTGCTTATCAAAGGTAATCTCAACCCAATCGCTACCAGGCTCGCTTACGACCTGCATCAACATTGTGAGTGTAAACAGACCAGCCAGTACCGCGGCCACCCAGCCCATGATATTCCAGGGGTTATTTCTCGCCGCTGAAGCTGCTTTCCGCTTAATAAAATACGCGGCGATGAACATCCCACAGATCACTGCCAGTCTCAAACCCCAGATCAGGACCCATTGTTTCTCAACCTGATTCAGATGCCGCCAGATCTGCACAGACAGGATCGCTCCCAACAACAGACCAATGGCAATCACAACTCCCAGGATGACCCGTTTGTTGGAACGACGATGCTCGCGAACAAACGGGTCTTCGCCGGAAGTGACAGGTGATTGCTCAAGGTTACCTGCCACCGGATTATCACGCTGTTTGAGATAGCGGGCGATATAGAGTAAAATCCCCAGTGGCCCTGCAATAACGCACGCCAATAGAAACAGCCCATCCAGAATTTTCGATGCTTTCGATTTTGGTTCTACCAGATTCTGTATTCCACACACCAGCATCAGGAATCCAATCGGCCAGAAGAACAAAGCGCTGACCACCGTCATTTCTTCAACATTCGCAGCAAAATACAGTCCGGTCGCCAGACCATAGAGCAAGATAAATACTGGCAGCAGCAACATAATGCTTCCTACCCAGACGGCGGCTCGATCAACCCAACTTCCCCGGGAAACTACTGCAGGAACTGACTTCCGTATTGAAAACGAGGGCTTTCCCTCAAGTGACGAATGTAGTTCTGCAACTCCCTGTGTACGATTGCGTTCCATCAGGAACCCTGCTGTCACGAAGAGCCCGCCCATCAGGGAAAAAATCAAGACCGGCACCAAATACCTTTCTCCCTGAACCAGGAACGCAGGCTGGTAGACTCCTGTTGTAAACATCCAGTAAAACAGAACCATGATCACCCAGATCACAATGCCGGTCCCCGTCAGAGTACGTGCATCTTTCTGTTTCACTGCCGCGACATATTCAGCTCCCTGTTTTGAAATATGCTGCCACTGCCCCCAGATAGCGAACCCGGCAACAGCCAGCACGCCCAACACCGAAGCCGCCAGGATCGATGCATGCACCGATTGAAATTCTGATCCGGGGGGTGCAGAACGGATGATTGCGGTAGTGATAAATGACAACGCCGACGTCAAAAACATCGCCAACATTGACAGGAACCATGTTAAAAAAGGGAGTGGTTTTTTATCTGCTCGATTCCAATAGACTATTGAGGCTATAGACAAAATAACTATGAGCGTGCCCGTGAATTTCATAATTTTATTCATGGTCTCATAAGTCATACTCGATTCGGGAGTGCTGGGACTGATCATCTTCAATCCGATGATCGTTCCTAATACCAGGCCCATCACAATGGCAATGATGTAATTTGCCGGTGTTTGCCCTCTTTCCAACACCACAGAGGTCGCAGTCCTGACCGACTCTGTTTGTTTATCCTGCACTTCGACAGGCTCTACTGATTGTTGCTGTGACTGCCCCCACTGAGGATAACGCTTACGCAATCCCCCCACAAAATAAATTGTGAACCCAATCGCAAACAGAATATAGAGCAGAACTCTCGGAAAATCGGGAATCATCCCCAGATAAAACAGCATCTGCATCACCCACGTTCCGCCAGCTGCTGCAGCGGGCATGAAAAGGGCATCAGACATACGCAATGACAAAAAAGGTTCAGCCTGACGGTGTTCTGCTTCATAAACAATCAAAGCAATCAAAATCCCCAGGAAGATACTACTTGCTGCAGTCATCAGAAATGAATATGCAGCATGCGCTTCCGAAAACAAAATCATCCCCGCCAGAAATAATATGGCGTATCCGACTGGCATAAATACCCGCGGATCAGTCTCCATTGTGAATGGATTTTCTCCCTGTGGATGATCCACAGAAACGGTACCTGTGTCGGGTGCCATTGTTTCCTGTGGCTGTGGTTGCGGCGGTTTTCTCTCAATCCGTGGTACTGCACCTGGCTGCTGCACAAGAGCCAGATGTGCCCCCAGCAATTCGGCAACTTCACTCGCAGTCTGTAAACGATCTTCGGGGCGTTTTTCGAGCAGACAGTTGATAATTTCGCTCAACCAGGGCGGAATATCTTCGTTGACATCTGCAATCGGGCGCGGAGTATCATCACACACACGACGAACCACCGCAGCCAGGTTACTGGCACGAAATGGCGAACGTCCCGTACACATTGCATACAGCACAGCCCCCAGGCTGAATAAATCACTCCGCTGGTCAATCCGATCCCCTGTCGCCTGCTCGGGAGACATATACTGGGGAGTGCCTGAGACTTCTCCGGTCCTGGTGATCGTGACGTCATCGACGGCCCGGGCCAAGCCAAAATCAGTAATCTTGACCCGCTCGACACCATTTTCCAACAGAATATTGGCTGGTTTGATATCGCGATGAATCAACCCCTGTTTGTGAGCAGCCGCCAACCCCTCTGCGATCTGACTGCCAATCCGCAGGATCTCTGTTACTTTGAGCGACCCCACCTTATCGAGCTTCTCCTGCAGTGACTGGCCGACGACATACTCCATTACGAGGTAAGGCAGTTTGTCTTCATCAACGGCATGAATCGTCACAATATGGGGATGGCTCACCGCAGCGGCTGCTTGTGCTTCCCTGATAAACCGTTTCTTCGCATTTGGATTCACCGCCAGTAAAGGTGACATGACTTTAATAGCCACAATGCGATTCAATTTGGGATCCAGGGCACGAAAGACAATTCCCATGCCCCCCTGTCCGATAATATTGTAGATCTGGTATTCACCGAGTGTCCCCAGCAGATTCGGGTCAGCTGAGGGCGTCAGAAATTCCAGACTAAAAGGTTGCACTTCTCCTGAATCGACGGGCGACTTTTCCAGGAAACTACCGGCATCATCATAAGCCAGCAGCAGCGCTTCGACGCGACGACGTTGTTCCCGATTGTCGCCGCACATCTCTTCCAGAAAAGCGGCCCGCTCTGCTGGTGTCTTTTTTTCTAACGCGACCAGAAATAAACCTTCGACTGATTGTGGATTTACATTCTCACGCGTCGGTTCAATTTCCGGATTTTCGGATGCAGGATCGGACATGATTTCATTTTTCGTCAGGATGGAGGACCCCATCAGGCTCAGAATTGATTACGGAACATTCCTTGTTCCCCCTCTATTGAATCATGCGATTTTCAGATCTGGCGCGCCTCACTAAATCAGAAATAAAAAGTGTTTCTATCAGAAATGATTTATTGGCGGGCAGGTAGAATTCGCCGTAAACACATACTATCAAATCGTTTGATCAGTGTCAGACTTTATTTGAGAAAACAGCCACGCACGCGAATAAGCCCAGTGTCGCGCTGCAGTCGCGCGTGAAATCCCCAGTACGTCAGCTGCTTCCTGCTCGCTCAGTCCTGCGAAGTATCGCAGCTTCACCAGTTCTGCTTTGTCCGGACTCTCTTTCGCAAACTGAGTCAACGCCTCATCCAGCGCCAGCAGGTCATCAGGACGTTCCAGCGCAGGTGCTGCGATCTCGGGTAGATCGACCCGCGCATGCTCGCCGCCATGCTTCAACCGTTTTTTTCTGCGGGCGTTTTCAATCAGGATCCGCCTCATTGATTCCGCAGCAGCTGAGAAAAAATGCCCCCGATGATCCCATCGCTGTTCGCTCACATCCCCAACCAGTCTCAAATAAGCTTCATGAACCAGTGCCGTCGCCGTCAGTGTCTGTCCCGGCGGTTCGTTTGAAAGCTTATGCCGCGCCAGTCGCTGCAGTTCCGCATACACGATTGGCAGCAGCTGATCCGTCGCCGCGACATCGCCTGCTTCCAGAGCCTGTAAGATTTGGGTTACATCCTGCATGCGTTGAACTCGTGCAATTTAAAAGTTAGAGACTGATAAAACAAAATGTTACTGGCCAGTGTAACCTGTGGGACAGCCCATGCAAATCAGAATTACATTTCCCACCAGACCTGTGATCAGTTAACATGAGAGTTGATGCATTGGATGACTGTCTTCGCTCATCTTCTGAATTTTGATTTTCAAACTCAATAGCGACCTTCAATCAGAGAAAGTTCAAAACCTTGTACCGTCCTCAACAGTGTTTTGCATGGTGCCTGCTGATCAGTGGGCTGGTCATATTTGGGGGGCAGTCCGTGGCAGCAGCTGAGTGGGGGACATTGTCGGGAAAGTTCGTCTATACTGGTACTCCTGTCAAACAAACGGATCCCAGAACCCCTGAGGACCAGTCATTGATCATCGGACCACAGGGGGGCATCAAGAATATCTTTGTATTTTTAAAGGACCGAAGTTTCAAACAGGAGCTGATTCATCCGGACTATCAGAAGCTGCCGGATCAGGTTGTGATTCAACATCAGGGAGACCACATCGAACCGCATGCTGCCGGTCTCTGGCAGCCGCACCAGAAACTGGTGGTCCTGAATCAAACCCCGCATCTGCATCTGACACACTTATTTCCCCTTAAAAATCACCTGCCTGATTCGCTTCATGAAAACAGGGATCGTAAGAAACTCATCCCGTTTAAACATGCGGAACTGTTTCCCATGCTGATCAAATGCGATATCCACCCCTGGGAAAGCAGTTACCTGCTCGTTCAGAATCATCCTTATTTTTCCATCACGGATGAAACCGGCGCATTCCAGATTAAAAACCTGCCCGTCGGAGAATGGGAGTTTCGTGTCTGGCACGAACGAGTGGGCCATCTGGCAGCCCGGGAAGATTGGGAGCGAGGACGAATTAAAATTCAGATAAAACCGGGTAAAAATGACCTGGGTGTGGTTAAAGTTTCTCCCAAGTTGTTTGAAATAAAGACTGTCGACAAACAATAGTTAGGAACTTCTTCAAGTTTCTGTGAATCCTCTTTTATGTAAAGTTAGCTCATGCGAATTTTTCTCTCCCTGCTCTGTCTGTTCCTGATCACACCGGTCGCCCCCGCTGCAGAGAAACCGGCCACAATCAAAAAATCATTTAAATCCGGCATAGTTCTGACCTTTGACGACCGGTATGTCGACCAGTGGGTCCAGCAGATTCCTCTCTTCAAAAAGTACGACGCGCATGCCACGTTTTTTGTTGATCACTTTTACACGCTGAAACCCGCGCAGATTGCCGGTTTGAAAAAGCTGCAGGACGCCGGCCATGCCATAGGCAGTCATAGTGTGAATCATATTAAAGCCGTCGACTACGTCCGTACGAAAGGCATGAAAGCGTATCTGCAGAATGAAATCGATCCTTCCGTCAAACGGCTGACAGAAGCTGGCTTTAAGCCAACAGCCTTCGCCTATCCCAGCAGTTCCCGCAGTGAGGAAATTGATGTAGCGCTACTCAAAACGTTCCGTCACTTAAGGGGAGGAACAGGCCTCACTCCTGGCCAGCGGATGCGCGATCTGAAAACCATCTTTACTCCCGTCGACCAAATCGCGGGGCGAGGCTGTCTGATTGGAACCGGTATCGATTACGCGGGCACCGAAAAACGACCTGACTATCTCACTGAAATTAAAGATGCGATGGACCACGCCAAACAGCGCGGCGAAATCGTGGTGTTTTATGCCCACAACATCAGCGACAAGGGACCAGGACATCATCTACAGCCGCGGGCACTCGAAGAAATCCTGGCACACGCGCAACAGATCGGACTGCCGACACTGACTTATGATGACCTGCCATAAGCGACTTATTTCTGCTTGACCTTCGTACCCAGCTCCACTTTCTCCGCCCAGGCAAACCAGTCTTTCGACATCTGCTGCACCCGTTCCGGCTGCTGCTTTGCCAGATTTTTCGTTTCACACCGGTCGGCACTGATATCGTACAGCTCCCACTCCCCGACACCTTTGTCCCATACCAGTTTCCACGGTCCCTGTCTTAACGCCCGATTCCCGGACCAGTACCAGGCCAGCGAATCGTGCAAGGTCTTTTCTTCCCCTTGTAAGAGAGGAAGGATGCTGGTTCCTTCCACAGGTAGAATCTCATGCCCCTGGTATGTTTTTGGATATTCTGCTCCTGCCATCTCCAGAAAAGTGGGCATCAAGTCAATGATATGCGCCGGACTGCGATTGATTGCTCCCGCTGGCACCTTGCCCGGCCACCAGGCAATCATTGGAGTCGAGATGCCTCCCTCATGCACCCACGATTTATAGCGACGGAACGGAGAATTCTGAGCCCAACCCCAGGCAGGGCCGACGGCGACGTAATCATCTTTCGGCCCGGGAGTTCTCTCCTGGGGATTGCGACCTCCTGGTTCTTCACTGCAGCCCCCATTATCGGAAAGAAACAGGACCAGCGTATTGTCGAGTTGCCCCGTCTCCTTGAGCGTCGTCATGATGCGGCCGATATTCTGATCCATACTGTCAATCATCGCTGCATAGACGGCCATCCGCTGATCTTCAAATTCCTGATTCGCCGTCTCCCAGTCATAGGCACGACTGTCACCTTCCGAAAGCGACCAGTTCTCTCCGGCAATTCCCATTTCCTGTAGACGTTTCCAGCGATCCTTCCGCATCTGATTCCAGCCCATTTTGAATTTACCCGCATACTTCTTTATGTCAGCCGGTTTCGCATGTAGCGGATAATGGGGCGCTGTATAACACAGATGGATAAAGAATGGCCGCTCGTTGTCGCTGTATTCTTTGATCATACCCAGCGTATGGTCGGTAAAAGCATCGGTCGTATAATAGCCTTCTTTAAATTCGGTAACCGCCTTGTCATCGTGACCGAAGCTGCGAATACCCGCCCGCTTGTAGGGAGGATCGGAAATCGTCGGGTCGAAGAAATTGCAGCAACCATCCAATACGCCATAATACGAGTCAAAGCCACGAAAGAACGGATGCGTAGTCTTATCGTAACGATTTAGCCAGCCACCCGGTTTTTCGCTTTTGGCATAGCCCTGCGTTTTCATCAGATGCCATTTACCACTCAGACCGGTGTGGTAACCAGCGACTTTCATCGCTTCCCCCAGTGTTACCATATTCTGCCGCATGTGTCCCCCTTTACCGAAGCGAGGGTACAAGCCGGTCAGAATGGACGCCCGGGTCGTCGTACATTTTGCGTTGTTATAAAACTGCGTGAACCGCATCCCTTCCTGCGCCAGCCGGTTCAAATGCGGCGTTTGCACTTCACCGCCATAACAGCCGATATCGGAAAAGCCCATGTCGTCACACATGATCAGAATGATATTCGGCTTCTCCGCAGCGGACAGCGATACAGGTGAAAGAAACAGAAGAAAACAAACCAGACAAATTGCCATGGCAGGGAGCGAGCGTCGGTAAAGCATAATGTCTCTTCAAATTCAGAGGGTGATTGAAATCAACAGGGAATGAGTATTCATTGTAAGTCCACTTCAGACACCTTACAACATTCGAATCTCGGAACCGTTCCCGCATCTCTGGAAATGCAGGAACCTGTGAGTTCCGAATTGATCTCGGTTCTCTCACAGGTTACAGTTTACTGATACGGGCTCTGATTCAATTTATCGATTTTCATTCATCAGTCAGCCTCTCCAGGAGAAAAGAGATGCGTTTTTCCAGACAGACACGTCGGGATTTTCTGAAAACCACAGCCGCTGGCACCACTGTAGCTCTATTCGGAGCCCCCGCCATTCACGCCGATTCCAAAACCGATTCCCGCGTGATTCTCGGTTCAGGAGATCATAAATACGAAGTGACTCACAACTGGGCCCGGTTGCCTTCCGAATTCACCTGGCAGACAACCCACAATGTTGCCGTCGATAAAGATGGATTCGTCTATGTAATCCATGAAGGCCGCGCCGATCAGACTGATCATCCTTCGATCTTCGTATTTGATCCCAAGGGAAAATATGTTCGTTCGTTCGGAAAACAGTTTCAGGGAGGCGGGCATGGACTGGAAGTGCGCCAGGAGGGGACTGACCAGTTCCTGTATGTGACCGCCTATCAGCACCTGAAAACGTTTGCCAAGCTGGATCTCAACGGGGAAACCGTCTGGCAGAAATATGCCCCCATGATTTCGAAATGTTATGCCGAAGGAGAAGCCACCAATCCTGAGAAAGTCTGGGGCCGCAATCGTTTCCTGCCGACCAACTTTGCCTTCCATCCCGATGGTGGTTTTTATCTGGCCGATGGATATGGCGCGTATCAGATCCACCGCTACGACAAAAACGGACTCTGGCTGTCTGCATTTGGTGGTGAAGGTAAAGAGGATGGTAAATTCAAACTGCCCCACGGTTTGTGGCTTGACGACCGACCAGGTCGCGAACCATCAGTAGTCGTCGCAGACCGTGCCAACGCCCGCCTGCAATGGTTCACCCTGGAAGGCAAACATCTGCAGACCATGACAGGCTTCATTTTGCCTGCCAACCTCGACACCTACCAGGACCTGCTGCTCGTGCCTGACCTGGCTTCCCGGATCACACTGCTGGATAAAAACAACAAAGTGATCGCTCATCTGGGACAGGATCCAGAATGGGAGAAAGCCATGAAAACAGCCAAACCCCGAATGCGCGAAACCCCGGACAAATGGCAGGTCGGACGCTTCGTGCATCCCCACGATGCCTGTTTTGATCAGAACGGAGATATCTTCGTCGCCGAGTGGGTTGCCACCGGACGCGTGAGTAAACTGAAACGACTCAGCTGACAACGACCTGCTCAATCGTCATTCGTCTCACCTGAACTATTGAATGCCACTAGACTCTCACTTAGCAATAGAAGCCACAACATGAAACAGATCTCGCTGATTCTGACACTCCTGCTGTTTTACGGCATCCCCTCTCTGGTAAACGCCGACTCACCCGCCCCCAAAATAAAATTGAGCCCGGAAACGGAAAAACAATGTCTGGAAGTTCTGCGGGAAGCCATTCACAGTGATGAATTCTGGCCTTCCATGCACGCAGCTGAAGCATTGACCCTGGCCGGCAAAGGGGCTGAAGTCCGTCAGATTATTGAGCCCAAACTCAAAACCGAAAAGGACGATCAGCACCGCTGTGGCCTGGCTCGCGAACTGGTCCGTGCCGGCGACCGCTCCAAGGCCGCCATCATGTTTCAGATTCTCGCCGGTAAAGATTCCCATGGGCATGTGCATGCCTGCGAATCGCTCTACAAAGTCAATGAACTGGGTGACGGGATTCTGATTCGTGAAGCAGTGAAATCAGACAATCCTAAAAAAGCGATGATGGCCGCCGCCCTGCTTTGTCGCTGGGGCAATCCTGAGGCCTTTAAAGTCGTACGTAAATTTCTGCAGGACGAAGATGTCAGTATCGCTGCAACGGCCGCCTGGATCATCGCCCGAGTGGGAGACAAATCAGACATTCCCGCTCTCAAAGCCAATCTGAAACGAACCGACGATCCGTTCACACGTGCTTATTTTGAAACGGCACTCGCTATGCACGGTGATCCAGAGGGACTGGCAGCCATCAAAGCCAATCTTTCCAGCGACAATGCGGCCGTCAAAACTTATTCTGCTATCTTTGCCGGCGAAGCAGGAGCTGCCAACCTCAAAGGAAAACTGATCAAACAACTCAATGATAAAAACCGGGATGCCCGCATTCGCGCCGCCCAGGCACTGATTGTCCTGGCGAAAAGTGAACCTCCCCAAGACGAAATTGTTGTCAGTGATGTCTATGAAGCCTCCAAAGAATATCCCCGTTACAGTGAAGGTTCCATCCTCCCCTTAAACGACGGCTCGCTGCTCTATGCCACGACTCAATTTATCGGCAGTGGTTCCGACTTTGCTACAGCCCGCATCATCGCGAAAAAATCTACGGACGGCGGTCGTACCTGGGGAAAACAGCGTGTCCTGCAGGAAAATACAGGTAAGAAAAATGTAATGTCGGCGACACTGCGGTACCTGGCTGGACCGATGCAGGAAAAACGCCCCATCGGACTGTTTTACCTCAAGAAAAATACCCTGTCCGATTTGAAAGCTTATCTCAAAGTTTCTGACGACAACGGTAAAACTTTCGGGCCTCCCATCGAAATCACAACGCCTCCCGGCTATCACGTGATGAACAACGATCGGATCACGATTCTTTCAAGTGGTCGCTGGCTGGCCCCGGTGGCTTCGACCCCCGATGTCCACAAGAACAATCACTTTGTCTGCACTTGTTTCATTTCAGACGATCAGGGAAAAACCTGGAAGCAGTCCAAAGGCAGCGTCGACTATGCCAAACGTGGTGCCATGGAACCGGAAGTCTTTGAATTGAAAGACGGTAACGTGCTGATGATTTTCCGTACGCAATCCGGTCACATCGGGTCCAGCCTCTCAAGTAACAAAGGTGATACCTGGAGCAAACCCGTTTCCTGGGGTGTGAGGGCTCCTGAAGCACCTGCCACTCTTCGTCGCATTCCTTCCACTGGTGACCTGCTGCTGATCTGGAACGACAACTTTGAACCTGGCGCCGGTCACAGCGGAAAACGAACGCCTCTGACTGCTGCGATCAGTTCTGATGAAGGCAAAACCTGGAAGCTTAAAAAGAACCTCGAGACCGATGCGGATCACACCTATTCCTACATCAGTCTCACATTTTACCGCGGGCGGGCTGTCATGAGCTACTATGTGGGGGACCAGAACCGCATGATCTCATCCCGCTTTCGTTCACTGCCCCTCGCCTGGTTCTATCAACCACAGACGGACTGATTTCGAATCATGCTCCCCGCTTTATTTCGGATGTGGGGAGCATGTTCGTTTTTGCGAGTCGAACTATTTATTTCCTGCCGATGCAGTACAGCATTTCCTGTCGCTTGCCATCCCCTTCCTGAGATACCCGCATATAAATCCGGCTGTCGCAGAATGTGGGAGTCGCAAAAACTTCCGTTCCCAGTTTATTTTCTCCCAGCAATTCGAATTCGTCGGGACTTGCTCGGAAGATATAGGTCTCGCCGGATTCGTTGGTCACGTAAATCCGATCACCGACCAGAACCGGAGACGAACTGAAGGTTCCACCCAGACGACCTTTCCAGAGTTCCTTGCCGTTCGTCACATTCCAGCAGACGGCAACTCCATTATCGGTGACGGAGTAGATTTTGTTATCCTGAATCAGCATGGAGGGTACATACATACGATTACTGTTTTCCCAGACGATTTCGCCTGAACCATCGGCTTTGACTGCTGCCATATGATTTTTGGGGTAACCGCCACTGGTCAGAATCACTTCACCGTTCGTCACCGTCGATGTTACACATTCGGTGGTAGCACCTTCAATCTCCCAGAGTTTCTTACCGGTCAGCGGCGCGATGCCCGTCACCAGATCACAGCCGGTCATCAGCAGTTGTTCTTTGCCTGCCACTTCCAGAATAATCGGCGACGGGTAATTCGGAGTCTTTGGACGATCGATCTTCCAGACCAGCATGCCATTGGCCCGGTTCATCGCAGCAATGGCACCGCCCCCTTTATTGTCGGCTGAGACAATCACCAGGTCCTGATAGATCGCCGGTGAAGAACCGTATCCCTGGTGAATGATGTAGTCGGTAATCTTCGTCTGCCAGATTAATCGTCCCTCCAGCGTCAATGCGCTCGTGTAAGCGGCTCCATCGTTAATGAAGTTGATATACACCTTTGTCCCGTCACAGGCAACGGTCGACGATGCGTGTGTTGATTTCTTATTCCCCTTCTCGCTTAACCCACCTGTAAAGACCACAGTTTTCCAGAGTTGCTTCCCTGTCTCTCTGTCATAGCACAACACAAATTGTGTTTCGTTTTCGGTATCCGCTGAGGCCAGAAAGATCCGGTTTCCTGCAACCGTGGGTGAGCTGTAACCGCGTCCCTGAATTGGCGATTTCCAGAGAATGTTCTGCGTCGCGCTCCATTTGAGTGGTGGATTCTGATCGGGATTCGCAATGCCGTTTCGCTCGGGTCCGCGCCACCAGGGCCAGTCGGTCGCTTTTACCTGGATCGGTTCCGGCTTCACAGGTTCTTTTTCATCAGCAGGACAACTGAGAGAGACAGAGAGAATCGACAGGCAGTAAATCATGGTTCGAAACATGGACGTGCTTTCTTCGGGCAGGTACGGCTTTGAAAATGTATTGAGTGAGGTAAGAATGATATTCATTGTAAGCAGTCTCTACGCCACCGCAAGCATTTTGAACGATACGCATCGAATCGGTCTGTTGATTGCTCTGAAGAATCAGCCGGGTTAAGATGAATCTCTGATCATTACACACCGAAATGACTCTCACTACATCAACCAGGGACCTGAACCATGCCTTTGAAGACTGTTTCGATTTTCTTTTTCTCGTTCATCCTGCTGTGTGTCCCTCAAAGCAAACTCTCTGCCCAGAAAAATGCGGTGTTGAAACGGGAGTCACCCGACTTTCGCATTCAACTTACGACTGCTACCAAAGGTTATGATGGCAAAACCTGCTGGGTACATGCCCGGGCAGGTGCCATTCCCGTAGGCGCGCCAGGCAATGACCTCGATAATCCGATTGTGGTGATGACCATGCAGAAACTGCTGCTTTCCGGCAGCGATATTTTTTACGCCCTGAATTCCATGCGGACTGATGACCTGGGAAAAACCTGGCAGGGACCGGTTGAGCAGAATAATCTGAGCCGCCATAATCTGCCCGATGGCGGTGAAGTTGTTGTCTCTGATTTCTGGCCACAATGGCACGCTGCATCAAAAACTCTGCTGGGCATCGGACATACCGTCCGGTATTACAATAATCGCATTGTAAAAGAGAAAAACATCCGCGTTTCCTCTTATGCGACCTATGACCCAGACAAGAACCTCTGGTCTGCCTGGAAATCTCTGGAACTTCCGGACGGCCCGGAATTCATCAGCAGTGGTGCCGGCTCAGTGCAGCGTTATGATTTGCCGAACGGCGACATTCTGCTTCCCGTCTATTATAAACGTCCCGAGCGAAAATACTCAGACGTGATGGTGCTCCGTTGTCGCTTCGACGGTGAAACGCTGAAATATATAGAACATGGAAACGAACTCTCCATCGACAACGGTCGTGGTTTCGCGGAACCTTCCATTACGAAATACGGGGACTGGTTCTACCTCACACTACGAAACGACAATGCCGCTTACGTCACTCGCAGCAAAGATGGACTGCATTTTCCAGAGCCACAAAAATGGACCTTCGAAGACGGCAAGGATTTAGGCAGCTACAATACGCAGGCCCACTGGGTCACGCATTCCGATGGACTTTATCTGGTCTACACCCGACGCGGTGCAAACAACGATCATATCATCCGTCACCGTGCCCCGCTGATTATGGGCCAAGTCAATCCTGATAAAATGGCCATTATCCGCGATTCCGAACGCATTCTGGTCCCTGAACGTGGTGCCCGCCTGGGTAACTTTGGCGTCGTCGATGTCAACGAAAACGAAACCTGGGTCATCGTCACCGAATGGATGCAGCGTTTCGGCCCCGACTATATCATGCCCGTTGATAACAAATACGGTTCGGACAACAGTGTGTACGTTTCGAAGATTCTCTGGAAGCGTGCCAACAAGTTGGTGAAACTGACCGATCATTGAAAAACAGTAGCTCTGCAGCAAGTCTTAGAACTGAGGTTTAACATCAACATCGCTTGATATAACATTCTATCGCGTGGTAGGATAACGGGCACCCAAAGAAAAGTATAAACGGCAACCAGCACGCATCTGAAGGAGAACCGCTATGAGTCACTTGAACCGTCGTGAGTTTCTGGGAACGATTCCCGTAGTCTGGGCCGGGATGTCTTCTCTCAGTCAGGCTGCTTTTTCTGCAAACGACAAAGTCAATGTCGCACTTGTAGGCTGCGGGGGACGAGGCAAAGGGCTGGGGAGCTGGTTTGCAAAACTTCCTGACAGTCAGCTGGTGGCGGTCTGCGATCCCGATCAGAGCCGTTCCGGTCAGATGGCTGATCAGATTGAAAAATCAGGGGCAAAGCGACCAAAACAAGTCGAGGATTTCCGCACCTTGCTCGACGGAAATGAAATCGACGCGATTGTGATCGCCACCCCCGATCACTGGCACACCCCTGCAGCGATCATGGCCTGCCAGGCAGGCAAAGATGTCTATGTCGAAAAACCCTGCTCGCATAATATTCACGAAGGCCGCCAACTGGTGAATGCAGCCCGTAAATACAAACGCGTCGTGCAGCATGGCACCAATCTGCGCGCGACCCCCGTCTATCAGAAAGCCTGGAAACAGATTCAGGACGGCGCCATCGGCAAAGTTCTGATGGTCAAAGCCATCAATAATCAACGACGGGCTTTGTATCCTGTCCGTCCGGATGAACCGGTACCCAACGGCGTCAATTACGACCTCTGGCTGGGACCTGGAAAAAAACGCCCGTTCAACCGCAATCGTTTCCATACCGCCTGGCACTGGACGTGGGAATTCGGAACCGGCGATATCGGCAATGATGGCGTGCATCAAATCGACATCGGCCGTTGGGGGATGAATCTGAAAGCGCCAAATGCCGTCTCCTGCAGTGGCGCCAAGCTGGGTTCCAAAGGAGATGCCCAGGAAACGCCTGATACCATGGTCGTCACCTGGGAATATGATGACCTGCTCTACGTCTACGAGCAACGTGACTTCACTCCCTATCGCCTGCAGGCCCATCGACATGACAACGACAACATCTTCTATGGTGACAAAGGCTTTATGATGGTCGATCGCTCGGGTTATCGCATCTTCTACAAACACGAGCGCGGCCCCTCTTTCGAAGCTAAATGGCAGGACACACCCACGCATTATCAAAACTTCATCAGCTGCGTCAAGAATCGGAAATCGGACGAGCTGCTGGCAGAAATTGAAGAGGGTCACTATTCCGCCATGCTCAGTCACCTCGGTAATATTTCGTACCGTACCGGCAAACGCCTGGTCTTCGATCCCAAAACTGAGACGTTCCCTGAAGACAAAGAAGCCAATCAGTATCTAACCCGTCAATATCGTGATGGTTACGAACTGCCTCAGGTTTAACAGCAACACGATCTTCAACACGAGTTTCATAGAGAGAAAAAAGACTCATGGCAGACAAAGCAAAAGTAGCGCTCATCATCAGTGAAACGTCTGCGCATCTCGGCGCATATTTCCCGGCACTCGCCTCCTGCGAAGACATCAGCGAAGTCATCCTCAGCGACGAAGGCCAGAAGCATGTCGAGGAAGCCCGCAAGAAACTGGGTGATAAACTCACACACGTCTATCACAGTCCAGAAGAACTCTTTCAGAAAGAGAAACCCGATCTGGCGCTGATTACACTGGAAGCGGGCAAAGCGCCGGCAGCCATTAATATCGCCTTGGACCATAACTGTGCAGTTTTCGCAGAAAAGCCGGCCTGCACAAACATCGAAGCCTTTGAAGCGCTGGTCCAGAAAGCGGACAGTAAACATCTCAACCTGATGCTGGCGCTGGCCAATCGCAACAATCCCGAAGTCAAAGCTGCCCGCCGCATGATTCGCAAAGGGACGCTCGGAAAGATTTACGGTATCGAACTGAATTTCATTGCCGACCAGACCCGCTTAACCAGCAAGAGCTATCAGTCCGGCTGGTTTGCACAGAAAGCACGCGCAGGGGGCGGACATCTGATCTGGCTGGGCATTCACTGGCTCGACCTGGGCATGTATATAACCGACTCCAAAATCACCGACGTCAGTGGCTTCATTACCAATATAGGAGGACAGCCTCTCGATGTGGAAGATTCGGCCGCTCTCAGCCTCAAGTTCGACAAAGGCTTTCTAGGCACGATGACGTCCGGGTATTACGTCAATCGCGGTAAACAGTCACTGATTAAAATCTGGGGTTCCAAAGGCTGGCTGGAAATGGATTACTCGACCGGCAAATATCTGCAATGGTCACTCTACTCGGATAAACCAGGGACGATTCATAAGTTCGAAGAATCGATTAAGCCCCGGGGTTACTCCCCCTGCGTGCACGCCGCCGTAAGGTCGGTTCTGGATAAGGAACCACCGACCCTCGACAGTCACGACAGTCTGCAGGTCTTAAGAACTATCTATGCTGCCTACAAAGCAGCAGAAACCGGCCAGACCCAGCAGGTGCGTATCGATTGAAGCCAGCTCAATACAAGCTCAAGGGGTCGGATAGGTGTGCCCCAGATCATTCGTGCGAATGTCTTTTAATTTTTCGGCGAGTTTCTCTTTAAACACCTTCACAGTCAACTGGTTTTCCGGTCGTTCGGCCAGGTTGGTAAACTGCTGGGGATCATGCTGCATGTCATACAATTCGATCCCACCGGATGCATCTTCCTTGTATTGAATATAGGCCCAGCGTTCATCTCGCAGTAAAAAGCCACGGTTCCCCTTGTTTCGCGGGTCCACGCTGAATGCGGTATCGCGCACGCGTTTGTCAGGATTATCCAGCAGGGGCGAGAGATCTTTCCCCTGAATACCAGCCGGTATCTGTAAACCACATTGACCGCTGATCGTGGGATACAGATCCAGCAATTCCACCAGTGAATCACAAACCGCAGGCTGCTTGCCGGGCACACTGATGATCAAGGGGACTGCCGCCGATTCCTCATGCAGACTGACCTTGGCCCAGAAATCGTGTTCCCCCAGATGGTAGCCGTGATCGCTGGTGAAGATCACAATCGTCTGGTCCTCAATGCCGGCCCGTTTGACAGCATCCAGAACTTTCCCGACCTGCGCATCCATGTACGCGACCGATGCCAGGTAACCGCCCACCGCTTTTTTCTGACGTCTGACATCCATTTTCATATTCAGACTGGTTTTGTAATTGATTCCCCATCGGGGAATGTCATCCCAGTCGCCAGAGACTTTTTCAGGTAAGACGTGTTTAGAATACGGCAGAAAAGGAGGAAAGTAGGACTGCGGCGCAACGAAAGGGACATGTGGTCTCACAAATCCAACCCCCAGAAAAAAAGGTTCGTCTTTATGCTGCTCAATCAGTTCCACTGCTTTCCGCGCGGTCTTGCCATCAGAGTGCACCAGATCATTACCGTCCGCTTCCACCACGACGAACGTATTTCCCCCGACCGCGGGTTTCTTCCCGTCCGGGTTGTTTTCCAGAGTCTCCCCCTTCCCGGGTGCAGCCCACTCGGGTCCCTGGCTGTTGAATCGCTCGGTCCACGAAGCAGGATCGTCGGTACCATCGTTCCCTTTTTCAATATCACCGGGAACGCCCATGTGATAAATCTTACTGACGCGGGCGGAATAATAACCATGATTTTTGAAATGCTGTGCCCAGGTAGGACGGTCGCCAATATATGACCGCGGGCTCACATATCCAAACGCCTTGGAGGCGTGGGGATAATAGCCCGACATGAAAGAAGCGCGTGAGGGGCCACAATATGTTGCCTGACAGTATGCATGTGTGAAGCGCGTTCCCCGGGCTGCAATACTGTCAATATGGGGAGTCTGACACACCTGATTTCCATAACAGGAGAGCGCGGTTGCCGTCAGATCGTCTGAGATAATAAACAGCACATTGTATGGCTTTTCTGCTGCAACAACCTGGTTCGAACAATACAGCAGGCAGCAGGCCATGATCTGAAAAGCAGTTAATTTCATCGTTCACCCTGGCGATCAGAAGAATAAATACAGATGTAACATTTTTCGTCACTTCAAACATTCATTCTATGATCCGCAAGAACGCGTCACAACTCTCTTTCAGTCATAATCGCCGGCGGGAATCACATCTACAAAGGAGACTCCCACCCGCAGTTCATCGAAGTCCGTGGAATAATTACTGACGATTTTGACCCGATCAATCCGTAGATCAGGTGCCATCAATCTCAGGTCCACATCTTTCAGTTCGGGGATCTGATTCAACGGGGGATTTAACCAGAGATCGACTTCTTCCGCGCCGGGACGAAACAAAATTCGCACCACAATCAGGGCAGCCTGTCCCGAAAGAACCTCACTGGAGGCGGTATTGATTTCGGTACCGTTCACCTGACCGGCAGCAGCCCAGTTCCCACGGTCGGCGGACGCCAGTTTTCCAATACGTAAGCTTGATTCTTCATTTCCGAAATCGATATATGCATAACGGCCACTGCCGGCATTATCATAAGACTGCACCATAAAGCTCATCCACAGAATTTCTCCGTCGGCTCCGAATCCCTTGGAGTCTAATAGTGCTTTCGGAACCTGCTGCAAATCCAGATAGCGCACGGCAACCGTTTCAGAACCAGCTCCTGAGCGATACTGCCCGCCTTTCGTCAACAGTATGTTTCCAAACTGATCGGAAAACCCGAGCTGGCCGAAAAGCCGCATATCGTTTTTCCCAAGGTTTACTTTCTTGGTATCGTGCACAATCATGGACCGGTTTTTTCCTTTATCGGCCCAGGGACCAGCCCAGCCAACTCCACCGGTCAGATCATTAATTCCCTCTGATGCTTTTTCCCCCAGAAGATTCTCTGAATAATTAAAGCCTTCATATAGAAACGGCTGAGCCGCGATACGAGCCATAAGGAATGTTTTTTTGACATAATCCGACTCGAAATTGATCGGTTCAAATGCCTTGTCTTCATCATAAGGCAGTTGGAAGTCTTTGATGAACATCACCGAGAGATTAATGGTCGAAACAATGCCAATTCCGATTAACAGAAACCAGCGCCAGGTTAAAATCCGCCGACCTTGTCTGGGTTTCGGCTTTGCTTTAGGCTTGGAAGAAACCGAATTGATCTCAAATTCCGCGTCCGTCGGCAGAATCAACGGTTCCTTGAGTTGTTTTTCCCGCTCACGTGCCTGTGCTTCACCAATCGAACGAACCTGGAAACGCTCCCGCAGATAAGAATGCAGAAACACGCGACGAAAGGCCTGGTCTGCATTTTCGCTGTCCGTCTTGATCCACTGCTCAAGCTTCCGGGCCTCTTCTTCGGAAAGCTCTTCCCCATCAAGATAGGCATCGATATTTTCGAGTGCCGTGCTCTCTACGAGTTCTGTTTTAGTTTCCGACATTCGCTTCACCAGCAGCTCGCTTTTGAACACAGTCCATCAATGTGGTCCGAATCCGGGATAAGGTCACTCGTACCGATCCCATCGAAGTTCCCAGTTCGTCGGCAATCTGCTTTGGCTTTAAATCATCGGTATAACGTAAACCAAGTAAGCGCCGCGAACGTTCTGTTAACTGATCCAGGCAATACTCCAGTAAATCCCGCTCCTCGGTCATCAACTGCTGAACCCGGGAGCAGGCATCTGCCAAAGCGTCCATCGCTTCACCCATGAACAAGACCCGATCACGTCGCTTACCTCGATAAAAATCGGCGATCTTAATTTTGGCGATCCATAATGCCCAGGGCAGGAACGGGCGAGAATTATCATATTCGTCATAACGGATCGCAATTTCTGCTGCGACCTCCTGTAGCAGATCCTCCGCATCACTGAACTGAGGAGTTGAAGCCACTACAAATGCCATCAGAGAGGGTTGAACTTTCACCCAGTTACGCGCGAGTTCAGCACGACTTTGAGCAGACTCGGTTTGCAATGTTCTTGTTTGTGTCGCATCCATCGGGCACGTACATCTTTTCTTAAACAGTTAGTATATTTTTTAAAGTTAATGTCACCAGATGAAACAGAGCGATAGCGAAATTCTGTCATGAAAGAAAAACTGTAATCTGGGCATTCACCAATAGCAATATTTTATATTGTAGTAGAATGTATTAAGATTAAATGAAGATACCGGAAGAACTTCAAATCATTCAGGTAAATTTCTGAAGATAGCACTATTCTCACTTTTTTAGAAATTAGTTGTTAACGTTTTGGCCCCTTTTGCGATATACAATAGAGGGCAAAATACCCCCTGTTTCAAAACAGCTCATTCTGACAGAAAAAGTTGCTTTGTTCTCTACAGAATGAAGTTCTCCAATAGCTGATCTCAACTTTATCTATTCAGATCCCCACTGTTCTATCCAGTGGTATTAATACGTAATCGTACTATTCCGAGCCTTTGATTTTTTGAGCAGTCGGAAGAACTCCTTCCACAGGCAGCGAATTACAGGGAGAGGCTGATTTTCCACCTGATTCCCCCGGCGGCAGAATCGCGCTTGAGTTAAACCTACTCATTCTGGTATAAACATACGCTGATCCGTAAGTATTCCAGACTCTTCATTCCAGAGAACATTCGGCTGGCTCTCTGAAAATGCGAGTTCGCGATAAAACAGGGGGAATCGATGCTGTCATTCTTCAACGATCAGAATCAGCACCACTCCAGTTCACGACGACAGTTCCTGCAGATGGGGACACTCGGTCTTGCCGGACTGACACTGGCCGATCTTTTACGCGCTGAAGCACAGTCTGGTATTCTTAAATCAAATAAATCCATCATCAATGTGCATCTGGATGGTGGTCCTCCTCATATGGACATGATAGACCTGAAACCGGAGGCTCCGGCTGAAATCCGCGGTGAATTCCTGCCTGTCTCTACAAATGTCACAGGCGTGCAGATCTGTGAACTCCTGCCTCGCATGGCAGCCCAGGCAGATCAGTTCGCCTTGATTCGATCACTGGTGGGATCAGCAGGCGCCCACGACGCGTTCCAGTGCCAGTCCGGGTTTCGCAAAAAAGATCTCGCCTCAACGGGCGGACGCCCTGCCCTGGGTTCTGTTGTTTCGAAATTGAGAAGCTCACCAGCGGACCGCACCCCCTTATTTGTCGATCTGATGCAGGGACGCGGCCTGGTTCGAAACAGTGCCCGGCCTGGATTCCTGGGTCCCTCCTTTCAACCATTCCGACCCGATCTCTCGGACCTGTTTGAACGCCAGTTGGAAAAAGGGATGCAGAGTGAATTGAAACGACTCGGCACAGATCATCAGGTCAGCCTGAAACTGAACCCCACGCTCAGTCTGCAACGACTGGAAAACCGTACGACCCTGCTCGCTGAACTGGATACGATCCGCAGCAGGGTGGACTCCAGCGGCATGATGGATGCCATGGACCGTTTTTCTCAACAGGCAGTCAGTATCCTCACTTCTGGCCGGCTGGCGGATGCGCTTGACCTGTCGCTCGAAGATCCAGCAACCCTGGCACGCTATACTCCGGCAAACCACTCAGAGACACCACGGTTTTATACCAGTGAAGGTCCTCAGGCGGTGAAGAAGTTTCTGCTGGCACGAAGACTTGTGGAAGCAGGGGTTCGTTGTGTCAGTCTTTCCATCAGCGATTTTGATACGCACTCCAGTAACTTCGATCGTCTCCGCCAGTTACTCCCGATTGTCGACCATGGATTAACGGCCTTGATCTCCGATCTGGAAGAACGAGGAATGCTGGACGATGTGACGATCGTCGCCTGGGGTGAATTTGGACGCACCCCGCGCATCAACTCCAAAAAAGGTGGCCGCGATCACTGGCCTCGCGTGGGCCCCGCCATTCTTGCCGGCGGAGGGATGCGTACTGGTCAGGTCATCGGTGCAACCGACCGTACGGCCAGCGCGGTTAAAGAACGCCCCGTACATTATAAAGATGTCTTCGCCACACTCTATCATAACCTGGGAATTGATCCGCATGCGGTCACGATCGAAGATCCCCACGGCCGCCCGCAATATCTGCTTGATGCCGGAACACGCATCCCGGAACTCGTCTGATTCGACTTCGTCATGAACGCAGTTGCTACTTGTTTCACTTGAATGGGACAGTTATGATCAATTGGACTGTGAGGGAGCCCTTGCAGTGCAGCCGCATCACTGAAACTGCCGCTTTCGAACAGGAGAGATTCAACGATGAAACAGATACTCACAATCGGAATGGTTCTATTTATTCTCAGCAGTACCATCGCTGCGCAAGCCGCTGAACTGCCGCAATACAAACCTCTCTTTAACGGTAAAGATCTGACCGGCTGGGTGAATGTCAATACGGACAAAGACACCTGGTACGTGAAGGATGGCATGCTGGTCTGCACGGGTCATCCTATCGGCGTGATGCGCAGCGACAGACAGTACGAGAATTTTCTACTGCACATCGAATGGCGGCATATGGAAGCGGGTGGCAACTCGGGTGTCTTTGCCTGGAGCGAAGGAACCGTTCCCGAAGGCAGACGACTGCCCAAAGGAATGGAAATTCAGATGCTGGAACTCGACTGGGTGAATCAGCATAAACTGAAAGACGGCAGCCTGCCCCCGATCGCGTATGTGCACGGTGAACTCTTCGGCGCAAACGGGCTCATCACCACTCCTGATAACCCACGGGGTACACGCAGCAAATCGATCGAAAACAGATGCAAAGGTAAAGGACAATGGAACGTTTATGATGTGGTGTGCGTAGACGGGGTGGTCAAACTTTCCGTGAACGGAAAGTTTGTCAACGGAGTCCGTAATGCGTCAATTAAAAAGGGCTATCTCTGCCTGGAATCAGAAGGGGCGGAAATCCAGTTCCGCAATATCCAGATTATGGAACTCCCGCCCGGCATCACGACTCAGGAACAGACCGCGCCGCTACTGAAATAATCATAGACGAGCTGATCAGAATCGACACGGCCATTTCCTAAACTAACCTCAGTAATTCCAAGGAGTTGTGGTTCATACGGATTCTTGACGATCGGTCTGAGGCAGCATATAATGGGATAAACAGATCCGCTGTCCAGCGGGGCTGTCAGCAAAGCCTCTGTATAAGAGCATGCGCAATCCCACCTTATTTTTCCTGCCTGAGACTGTGATGCGATTTATGATTTTCAGCCCGCAATCGAGTCCTGTCCAATGTCGGATCTCTGCCCTCTTTCTTCTCGGAACGATTGGCTGTTTTCTCTTCAACGTAGAAAATGCGTCTGGTGCCGCTGAATCAAATCCAAAAACAGGTGCGGCCATCTATCGCAAACTCTGTATCGAATGTCATGCGACCAATGGAAAAGGGGTGACTGACAAAGCGAATCCCTTCCAAGGCAGAAAAACACTCGACGAGCTGACCATGCTCATCGAAGAAACCATGCCTGAAGAAGATCCGGAACTCTGCAAAGGGGAAGACGCCCGACAGGTAGCCGAATATGTCCTGCAGCATTTTTTCACCTCGACGGCTGGCGAGAACAGCCAGAGCGCGCGGGTTCAATTATCACACATGACGGTCAGGCAGTACCTGTATACTACGTCTGACTTGATGTCTTCGTTTCTAGGCACAGCGAAAACCACTACCAAGGAACGGGGTTTACGGGCCGAGTATTACTCAACTCGTAATTTTCGCGGCGACAAACGTGTTGAAAAACGCATTGATCCCGTCGTGAACTTTCAGTTTGGTGACAAAACACCCGTTGATAAAATCAAAAACGCCGAAGAATTTTCCATGAAATGGGAAGGCTCGGTACTGGCTGATGAAACTGGTGACTACGAATTCATTCTCAAAACAGAAAACGGCGCGCGTCTCTGGGTGAATGAGCAGGAGCCCATCATCGATGAATGGGTCAGCTCTCAAGGACGTCCGAAAGAACATAAAGCGACGATTCGTCTGCTGGCAGGTAAACCCTACACATTAAAATTACATGTCTTCAAATACAAAGAGAAATCTTCATCCGTCGTACTGGAATGGAAACCGCCTCATAAAGCACAAGAAGTCATCCCGGCGCGAAATCTGACACCACAACAGGTACCTGGCACGTTTATCTGCTCTACCGTCTTTCCACCGGACGACAGTGTCTCCGGTTATGAACGCGGTATTGCGGTTTCGAAATCCTGGGATGAAGCCACGACCTCCGCAGCGCTTGAAGTGATGGGAGTCGTCATCAAACACCTGGATCGGATGGCAGGCACAAAACAGGATGATCAAAACCGAACCGAAAAAATCAGACAGTTCTGCCAGCGTTTTGCGGAACTGGCCTTTCGACGTCCTCTGACAGACGAACAGAAAGCGTTTTTCGTCGATCAGCATTTCCAGAAAGAACTGCCTGTAGAACTTGCTGCGAAGCGCGCTGTCCTGCTGATTTTGAAGTCTCCCCGTTTTCTCTACACGGACCGCGAATTTAATCCGCCGGACAGTTTCGACATTGCTTCCCGGCTCTCGTACGGCTTATGGGATTCCATGCCCGATCGGCAATTGTATGACGCCGCGAAAGCGAATCGTCTGAAAACACCAGAACAGATCAGGCAGCAGTCAAAGCGGATGCTTGAAGATCCAAGGGCCCAGGCCAAACTGCGTTACTTTTTCCATCATTGGCTGCAACTGGATGAAAAAGAAGAACTCGCAAAAGACAAAGCTCTCTTCCCGGATTTTGACGCGCAGGTGGTTTCCGACCTGCGAACATCCCTCGACCTGTTCATTGACGATGTCGTCTGGAACAGTGACTCAGATTATCGTCAGTTACTGCTGGCAGATTATGTGTACCTCAATCCGCGTCTGGCAAAAGTTTATGGCGTCGAAATGCCTGAGAACGAGGATTTCCAGAAAGTATCCCTCGACCAGGACAAACGGGCTGGTGTGATTACCCACCCTTACCTGATGGCCAATTTCGCCTATCATAACCTGAGTTCCCCGATACATCGTGGTGTGTTTGTCACCAGAAGGCTGCTGGGACGTTCCCTGAAGCCGCCTCCGCAGGCAACCGAATTCAAAGACGGTGACTTCAAACCGGGGATGACTACCCGTGAAAAAGTGGCGCTCATTACGAAACCTTCTGCCTGTATGTCCTGCCACAGCATCATTAATCCACTTGGTTTTAGCTTGGAGCACTTTGACGCGATTGGCCGATATAGAGAAAAAGAAGCCGATCGAACCATTGACGCCTCATCCGAGCTGCCGGTCCTCTCGGGTGATCCCGCCAGATTTAACGGTGCCCGGGATCTGGCAGAGTTTATTGCCAGCGATCATCAGGCGCACGCTGCCTTTGTCGACCAGTTGTTCCACCAGGCGGTCAAACAGCCGATTAATGCTTATGGACCAAACATCCGTGAAGAATTAACCACAAATTTTGAAAAATCCGGCTATAATATACAACAGCTTTTGATCGAAATCATGCAGGTTGCTTCCCTCCATCAACCTCAATCCTGAGAAAGAGACAGACCATGGCTTTTCAATCCCGCCGCGCATTCCTGAAAGAACTCGGACTCTCCACCGCTGTCCTGCCGCTGATCATGCATCTGCCCAGCTTGGGCTTTGCCGCAGACGCCCGTGTTCGTAAACAACGTCTCATCGTGATGTTCAGCCCCAACGGTATCGTACCGAAAGCCTACTGGCCCGATGAAACAGGCGACAAATTTGAACTCAAAGAAATCATGGAGCCCCTGAAACCTTACCAGGACCAGATGCTGGTGATTAAAGGAATTGCCGACCGCGTTCGCGGCGACGGCGACAGTCATATGCGAGGCATGAGTTGTCTGCTGACCGGAATTGAATTACTGCCCGGTAATATTCAGGGGGGCTCTCACACACCCGCCGGCTGGGCCAGTGGAAATTCGATCGACCAGGAAATCAAACGATTCCTGCAAAGCCAGAAGGAAACGCGTACCCGCTTCGGATCACTGGAGTTTGGCGTGAATGTTCCGCATCGCGCTGATCCCTGGACACGCATGGTCTACGCCGGTTCCAATAAACCGATTGCCCCCATCGACGACCCGTACCAGATGTTCGAAAAAATCTACGGGTCCATGAAGGACCGTAAGAGTCTTGCCAGCATTCTGGATGACGTACGCGAAGACCTGAAAAAAGTTCGCACGAAACTCAGCAAAGAAGATCGCCAGTTACTGGAAGAACACGAAAGCTATGTCCGACAAATGGAACAGGAACTGAAAGCCAGCCAGGATCAGAAACTGGCTGTCGAAGTTCCCATCCAGGAAGTCGGCATCAAAAATGACAACGACAATATGCCGGTCACCAGCAAAATGCAGATTGATCTGATGGTCAACAGCCTTGCCAATGATATGGCACGGATTGCCACACTGCAGTATACCAACTCGGTCGGTCAGGCACGTATGAAGTGGCTGGGTATCGACGATGGTCACCATTCACTGTCACATAAACCGGACAGCGATGAAGAATCACAAAAGAAACTGATCAAAATCAACAAGTGGTTCTGCGAACAACTTGCTTACCTTGTGAAAAAACTCGACACGACGCCTGAACCCAATGGTGACGGTACACTGCTTGATAACACGACCATCGTCTGGACCAATGAACTGGGCAAAGGGAACTCACACACGCTGAATGACGTGCCCCTGGTACTGATCGGAAAAGGGCTCGACTTCAAAATGGGTCGTTCGCTGCAATTCAAAAACCTGGCACACAATCGTCTGCTGATGTCCTTCGCCCACGCGATGGGGCACCGGGTCAAAACCTTCGGGAATCCCAATTTCTGCGGCGACGGAATCATCTCTGAACTGACCTGATTACATTCCTCGCAGCATTACATTGACAATCACACAACTGCGTGTTTCTTTTCTTGTAGAGGAACACGCAGTTTTTTCTTACCGTCGCTGTCTGCGTTCTTTGACGATCTCGACTGGCTCTGTCATAATCGGTATTTCAGCTAGAACGAAATAATGAATCAGACAGAGCTCTGATGCGACGAAAGGATACAGCAGCATGGATCACATTACTCGCCCCAAAGAAGAAGACGAATATTTTTTCGAAGAAGGCTGTTTCATACTCGAAATGTCACACCCCGATGAAGATCCAGAAGTCTCCCTCGCCCGAGCGCGTGTGGAACCGGGTAAGAAAACCCGCTTTCATCGGCTCAAAGGAACATTTGAGCGTTATATCATGCTCTCGGGAACCGGTCTCGTCGAAGTCGGCGACTATCCCCCCACCAAAGTCTATCCCGGCGATGTGGTTCGCATACCCCCCGACACCGACCAGAGCATCACTAATATCGGCGAAGACGATCTGGTTTTCTTCGTAGTCTGTAATCCACACTTCCTCAAATCATGCTACATCGACACCGAAAGTGGACGATAGAATCCCCTTCTGTAACATATTAACACTATACACTTTAATCATTATTAAGGTTATATATTAATATTTTAAAGATTTTGTTACCTTTCCACCTGTATTTCGTTAGATCTTGAGTACGATATTCATCTATTCTTTTATAAATCTTCTCATTTCACAATCTCTAATACATCCATCCCAATATCAGCTTCAACACTTTTTAATCCTGTAAATTCTAAGGGGGAGTTATTTGATGTCGAGGAACGTACACAGTAAGAAGGGATTCACCCTGATTGAGCTACTCGTGGTGATTGCCATCATCGCGATTCTGATTGCATTACTGCTGCCAGCCGTACAACAGGCACGCGAAGCAGCACGTCGCAGCACCTGTAAAAACAACCTGAAACAGATCGGGTTGGCATTACACAACTACCACGAGACACACCGTATCTTCCCTTATGGCTACAACACTGTTCCCGCTCCGGGTTGTTCCGATGGAACTGGAGACATCCGCACTGGCTGGGCGTTCTTCATCCTGCCGTTCATCGATCAGGCTCCACTCTACCAGTATTGTAACACTAATGGAGCCTCAGACTGTGCAATCTGGCACACCACGACTGCTTTGATTGATACCGGCGGAACCGGAGCCCGCGCTACGATTCCTGTCTACAACTGCCCTTCTGATCCCATGGGTGGTATCAATATCGATATCTCAACCAAAGTGTTTGGGAAATCCAATTACAAGGGAGTCACCAACGAAGCCACCAACCAGGCTTTTACGTTTGGCACCAGTGCCGTTACTTCTCGCATGCGTGACTTCACCGATGGAACCAGCAATACCATCCAGGTGGGTGAGGCTGCAACCATGGGAAATTATGTAGGGGCCGTCTGGATGGGCGTGATTGATGACGTTCATGATAATATGGCCAATGCAACCGCTACTGCTGCCTGGGCGATCAACGGAACCGATTCTGACGCGTTCAACAGTACCCATACTGGTGGATGCCACTTCCTCCTGGGAGACGGAAAAGTCCGTTTTATCTCCGAGAACATTAATCGTGAGCTTTACGAAGATCTGGCCACCAAGAATGGTGGAGAAGTCATCGGCGAATATTAAGCGTTTTCCCGCCTGGCGACCTGATAGTCGTTAAGCTGAAACTATTGCAATCTTCTAAGAGCCACAGGACTGCCTGTGGCTCTTTTTATGGCACGCCCAAATATAAACATTGCTTATTTAATATTATTGCAATAAGTTTCATTCCCTCTTAAAATGAGTTCTACAAACATTTTGTGTGATTGTTTTCCCACCTGATATTTTTCCTGCCTGATCATTTTCCTAAGGTTTTCCATGAATACTTTTACTTCGCGCGCAGCGCGCCGCTTTGGTTTTACCCTCATTGAATTACTGGTCGTGATCGCGATTATTGCGATTCTGATTGCTCTGCTCCTGCCTGCCGTACAACAGGCTCGCGAAGCAGCTCGCCGCAGTCAGTGTAAAAACAATATGAAACAGATTGGACTGGCGCTGCACAATTATCATGACGTCTACGTCAAATTCCCGATCGGTTCACGTTACCCCAATGACCAGCCGAACAACTGGCGTTTTGCATTATTGCCTTATATGGATCAGGCCAATATTTACGAGAAAGCAAAAACCGGACCCGGTTCTGACGTTGATTTCTGGGAAGGGGGCGGCGGTACTTATAACGGCGACACCCTGCTCTTCAAAGACAAAGTCATCACACCAATCTATATGTGCCCGTCCAGTTCAGACCCTGCGATCAGCTATGCCAATGGAGAGTTGGGACAGGGCTCACAATCACACATGTATGTCGGCATCATGGGCGCATACCCTGATCCCGCCGGTAACTCTAATGTCGCTTATGAAACACAGTACAACAGTTTCGCGACAAACAATGGAACGCTGTTAATCAACGAATGTCGTGGTTTGCGCGATATCACCGACGGCAGTTCCAATACGATCATCATTGGAGAGCAATCACGCAACTCCAGCAGCAATCCTGTTCTCAGACGGTCCGATTATACCTCAGGCTGGGCAGGCACCAGTGTCGCAGGCACCGTTGCGCAATGGATCGCCGGCTCACCGATGCAACATAAATTCGGAACCGGAGTCACTTCGGTTTTTCACAGTCCGAACCCCAGTTCCACGGGCAGCGAAGCCAATGCCCAATGGGACTGGAACACACCGCTCACATCCTATCACACCGGCGGAGTCCATGTGCTGCTGGGTGATGGTGCTACTCGTTTCCTGGGTGACAATACAGACCTCCTGCTAATCCAGAAGTTGTGTGCCCGAAATGACGGCATGACGGTCGGGGAATGGTAAGCCCCCTTTTCATTCTCTACCTGAAATTACGATAGCATCCCGTGATTCGATCAGAATTCTCTTTGATCGAATCACCTGTTTTTCAACCGGACACTAAACATGCATTTTTATCAATTCAACCACTTGAAATATACCGCCTTCCTGCTCTTCTTGACTACTTTACTATCAGGCTGTGGCAGTGATCCCGACTCACGACCTACGGTAGAAATTAAGGGGACCGTAACAATGGACGGTTCTCCCCTGCAAGAAGCCAGCATTCAGTTCACGTCTCCCAAAACCGGGGAAAGCGCCTACGCGAATCTGGATGAAAATGGCAGGTATTCGATCACGTTTCCTAAAGCTGACATTGGTTCTGCTTACGAAATTACCATCACCCCGCCGGTCGTCGAGGAAGAAAACGCGATGGCACTGGCGGAACAGGCTCAGAATAAATCAACCATGAAGATTCCAGCTAAATACTCTGATCGCACTACCAGCGGTCTTTCCGCCCGCGTTGAACAGGCGGGAACAAACGAAGCTGATTTTGAATTAAAAAGTAAATAACCTTCTGCAGTTGTCTCATGAACAGGGTGATGTTTCAGGCAATCCTTTTACTTAACTTTTTTAACTATCTCCGTTTCCCTCTGGGAAGCAGACAGTTATACTCAAATCATCGGTGATGATTTATCAAAACCCACCTCTATTGGCTGACCATCAAAAAGGATCCTCTTATGAAATCGCCACTCGCCCCGCTCCTGCTTGCCGCCCTGGCATTGTTGATACCGTCGCAGGTGTTTGCTGAACTGCAGGCAGGTGCCACCATTGTTGATGTCACTCCCACCAAATTCCCCGTACTTGTCAACGGCAGTATGACCAGTCGCAGCGTGAGCACGGTCAAAACCAAAGTCAACGCCCGCGCCATCGTTGTTGCTGACGGAGAAGAACGATTGGCGATTGTCGTTGTCGACAGTTGCATGCTGCCCCGTCCCCTGCTGGATGAAGTCAAAAAGCTGGCCGCACAACGAACCAAAATTCCTGCCGACCATATTTTGATCTCCGCCACGCACGCTCATTCGGCCCCTTCCAGCCTGGCCTGCCTGGGAACCGACGCCGATCCTGAATACGTCCCCTTCCTCAGAGGGAAACTGGTGGATGCGATCGCTGCCGCGGAAGCGAATCTGGAACCCGCCCAGGTCGGTTGGGGATCAGAAAACGCTGCCGACTACACGGCACTCAGACGCTGGATCCTACGATCCGATCGACTCAGAAATGACCCGTTCGGCAACCCCACCGTCCGCGCCACCATGCACGCCGGTACCAACTGGGACAACGCCGTCGGGGAATCCGGACCAGAGGACCCGGAATTATCGTTGATCTCGTTCCGCGCGAAAAATGGACGCCCCATTGCGCTGCTGGCGAATTTCTCCATGCACTATTTCGGCGATGGAGCGCTCTCTGCTGACTACTTCGGACTGTACTGTAATGGACTGCAGGAAAAACTGGGCAAAAAAGATGCGAAAGACGCACCCGCGTTTGTCGCCATCATGTCGCATGGCTGTAGCGGCGACATTTACCGCCGCGACTATACAAAACCTAAAGACCAGTGGGCCATCACTGATGATATTAACGAGTATGCTAATGGGCTGATCAAAATCACGCTGCAAGCCTATCAGAACATTAAGTACCTCGAAGACGCCGACATCGAGATGGCGGAAAACCGTCTGCAGATGAACTATCGCGTCCCCAATAAACAGTTATTGGAGTGGTCTCAACGCATCGTGAAAGAACTCGGTGACCGTCTCCCTAAAACCCAGGAAGAAATCTACGCACGCGAACAGGTCATCCTGCACGAACGCCAGTCGACGGAAATCGTCACGCAGGCACTTCGTATCGGCGATATTGCAATCACAACCACTCCCAATGAAACCTATGCGTTGACCGGCCTGAAACTGAAACGGCAGAGTCCTCTCAAACAGACAATGGTCATTGAGCTGGCCAATGGGGGCGACGGTTATATTCCTCCTCCTGAACAGCATCTGCTGGGGGGCTATAACACCTGGGCTGCCCGTTCTGCTGGTCTCGAAGTTTTAGCGGAACCCCGCATTGTAGAATCTGATCTGGAACTGCTGGAAAAAGTGACCAATCAGCGTCGCAAATTCTACCAGCAGAGTCGAGGACCGGCGACAGAAGCGATTCTCTCGCTCAAACCAGCCGCATACTGGCGTCTGGATGAATTCAACGGTCCGCGTGCCCGCGATCTATCCGGTCATCAACGCGATGCTTTTTATGAACCGGCCATCGCTTACTTTCTGGAAGGCCCCAAATCGAAATCATTCTGTAAAGAGGGGGAAACCAACCGCGCAGTCCACTTCGCCGGAGATCGGCTGCAGGCCCGCATCAACGATCTCAGCGATCAGTTTACGATCTCACTCTGGCTCTGGAACGGTATGCCCCTGGATGCCCGCGAGATCAGCGGCTGGATGTTTTCACAGGGACCCGACCACGGACTGGCCGCTTACGGAGATCACCTGGGTGTCGGCGGTACAGAGTTTCCCGGCAAACTGATCTTCATGAACGGATCTGACCGGAAGCTACATTCAGGCAAAACGGCCATCGAACGCTGGACGTGGAACCACGTGGCCCTGGCCCGCGACGGGAAATCACTCAAAGTCTATCTGAACGGCAAACTGGAAATCGATCTGCAGACGACATCTGCCAAGGCCGGCCCAATGCTCGATCAGATCTTCTTCGGAGGGCGCACGGATAACCAGTCTAACTGGGAAGGACGCCTGGATGAAATCGCCGTCTTCAATCGCGTTCTGACTGACGCTGAAGTACAGAAACTGGCAAAATAGGAGTCTTCCTTAAAAGATATCCTGATAATATCAGCCCGATTGCTTCTGTGATCGGGCTGATTTTTTTGTCACCGTTGGAATTTCACATTCTCTGTCTCGAACAGGATTCCAGCATATTCAGACCCCCATATCGACTCTATAATAAGAGAAGATACCATTCTGAAATATCGCATCCCGTTTTCCACTCTGATTCCAGCGTCCCATGATTGAACACGACTATTCCACGATCGACCGGAGACTGCGCCGTGTGTTGCTCTTCGTGATCACGGTCAGTTTTGTACTGACACCGATCGCGGCACCAGATTTCTGGTGGGAGTTGAGCCGGGGACGCGTTGTCTTCTCCGAGCTGTCCCCTCCGGGCCCCCTGCTGACTGCAGGCACGAACATCGCTGAGGCAGACTGGCTGGGCGGACTTCCATTCTTTCTAACGTGGCAGTTAGCGGGAATTTCGGGACTGATGCTGCTTAAGTTTCTGGCCGCAGGCTTGCTGGCTTACGCGATCCTGCGACAGTTTGAAGCCCGTTTGCACTGGATTGCTTTTGCCATCGTCGTGTTGTCATTCGTGACTGCCAACTCTGCCTGGCAACCCACGCCGCGCCTCTTCGACTGCTGGTTTCTTCTGCTGACCTGTCTGCTGACAGAACGCTGGGCCCAGGCCCCCAATACAAAAAAATTGCTGCTCGTTTTACTGACGCTGTTGGCCTGGGCCAACCTGGCTCCGCTTTGTCTGCTGGGAATTGTTGTAGTCACCTGTGTTCCCTGGCTGCCGGGAATCTCTACCAGAAATTCATCGTTCCCAAAACAATCGGGGCTGCTCGTTCTGTTCGCAATTATCGCCATCATGCTCACGCCGCGAGGCTGGTTGACTCCCTATGATTCGTGCATCCAGCTGTTTCCCGGCTTATTTTATGATCAGGGACTGCTCGCGCAGACAGTCTGGTACCCCACGTTTTCAGCGGGTTTGAATATTGAAACCATCGGGTTGAGTATCCTGACAGTGGGTATGGCGGTCTACCTGCTGACTAATTGTCGAGGCTGGATCGAAAGCATCGCTTTTATCCTGTTCGCGATTCCCGCCTGGACAAACTACGACAGTCTGGCCCCCTGTGTAATCGGCATCTCCCTGCTCGCCTGCCACTGCCTGGCTACATATCCCCTCTCATTTCACAGGCTGAAATTCAGTCGGTACATCTCTCCCTTAATGGGAAGATCATTACTGGTGATCGGTATTCTCATTCTATGCTTAAAATCCGCCTCCGGAACCTTGGCAGGGCAGTCACAACGTCTGGGCTGGGGTATTACTCCCGAGTTGGATATTACACTGCTGGCAGAAGCCATCGGCCCGGTCGACTATCAAGGGACCGCGCACGGAATGGATATCGCTTCCACAGGCATGCTGACCTGGATCAAGGCCGATCGCAAAATCCGTCCCGTCAGAACCGTTCGGCAGGCACTTCTCCAGGGACATCTGTATCAAGAACTTACTCTGAATGCCGAACTGTCCAATGGATGGGAGTTTCAACATCCGCGCGCCGACAACAGTTGGGGTGGCTGGTGGATTCGCCTTAAAAACAGAAACTGTCAACTTCTGCTCGTTCCCAATGGTGAAGCACAAACAATTCGTGCACTGCTCAACAGCCGCTGGCAACCCATGTCGGTTGATGCCGCTGTCATCCCCTACGGTTGGTCGGGGGAACTATTGAGCAGTCCCAAAATTGTCGCTTTGTTATCCATCAAAGATTTTCTGAACCGGAAACAGTGGAACTACTCTCTCCCCAATCCATCCGGTACACCTGAGTGTTCTGACTGGTGGGGAATTCTGACTGGCTCGCCAAATCTGCATCCGGCGTTGTTACAGGCACGAACCTTTCGTGCCATGGAGTTGTATACCGCTGCATTGAGGGTTCTGCATCCTCTGCTGCAACATTATCCTTCGCCGGCGGTTCGCCGAGAGTTTATCCTCTGTCAGAAAGAACTGGCCTATCAGGAAAAACTGGAAATCGGTTTACACACTCCCAGTTCTCTCAGAACAGTTGCCTTGATCCAGGCCCAGGGAAGCTCCGATGTGGACCTCATCCACACAGGACCGATGTTCAATGAAACGGCTAACCCGCTTCGCACATCACATTCTATCGAACGTGCCATTCAGCATTATACCCATGGTGACTGGGAAGCGGCACTCAGAGAATTATCCAATACCGACAGCGAATCATTGTACGCGAAAGCTCATATCCTGCTGGAATCAGGAGACCCTGATGGCGCTAAAAAAACGTTTCGTCAACTGATTCAGCTTTATCCTGACGATCAACTGGCTAATCCCAGTAAGAATATGGTGGATACACTGCAATGAGCCGAAACAAGCCACTGATACCACCGCTGCTGATTCTGCTGCTGGCCTGTCTTGCAGGAACGGCCTGGTATCTGAACGACTCTCAACAATCTGACCTGTTTATTCCCAAAGTGCGTGCCACCGTACAGCCGGTCAAAATGAAACAGTGTTGTGAATGTCACGATAAAGTCTGCCAGCAATACACCGGTGCGCCCCACTTGAGAACTCTTCGTAAAGCCACTGATCCGTCTGTGATGGATAAATTTGCCGGTAGGAAAATTACGCTCAAAGAGAACGGACACACCTACCGCTTCTATAAAGACCACGACGAACTCTGGGTGAAGTGCGACGGTTATCCCAGCCCGGTTCGCATCGAATGGTTCTTCGGCTCCGGTCTGCACGCGATCACTCCCGTTTCCCTGTTCCCGAATGAAGCGGGTAAATCGGAACTGCTGCAACATATTGTCTCCTGGTACCCCTCTGATAAATTAGGTATCACACTGGGATTACAGGAACTGGCCCATGACCGGTCCGGCATTCAGGCACTCGGTGAAGTCAGTTCGCATGCCAGCACGTTGAACTGCTTTGGCTGTCATACTTCCTATCTGGGCGATGTCCAAGGAGAAATCAATACTAAAGAGATGATTGCCGGCGTCTCCTGTGTTCGTTGTCATCTGGAGGGAGAAGCGCATATTCAGGCCGCGGAACGGGGGGACCGGAATTTACACATTCTCAACTGGAATCAGCTGACGCCTCTCGATTCGATCAACCGTTGTGGAGAATGCCATCGCCGATCCGATCAACTGGAACCGGACGAAATCCATCCGGATAATAAACTGCTGATTCGCTTCGCTCCGGTCGGTCTGTCTCAAAGTCCCTGCTTTCTGAAGCAGAATGACGTGAAATTCGCCGATGGAAAAACGGCTCGCATGGATTGCACCACCTGTCACAATCCCCATGAGCAGGCGAGTCGAGATCCTGAATTTTATCGGCAGATCTGTCTGAACTGCCATAGCGATCTGAAAGATCATGCTCCGGTCTGTTCCAAAAAACCCATGCAAAGTGAGTGCCTGCAATGCCATATGCCTTCTGTTCAGGTTCACGATAACCTGCCGTTCACGGATCACTGGATTCGTATCCATGAACGTGACAAGGAACGCTTTCCGGAATTTCTTCTCAACAAATCAAACTGATGTTGTCACACGTCACACCAGCTACTACGATGTATTAGTACTTTGTTTCAAAGGAATACTGTGACTGCGAATGTATTACCCATCCTGTTATCTCTACTGATTCTGGTTTGCCCTTTCAATTGCATGCCAGAAATCGATGCTGGTACGGATGCCACGGCACACAGCTGCTGCAGTCACTGCCAGTCAAAATCGGAACAGGCACCGCTGGCCCCCTCTCCTGAATCTGACTGTTGTCAATGCCTCTGTTCGGGGGCCATTCAGGAACAGACCACGCAGCTTGACGACGATACCACGTCTGTCTACTGGATCACTTTACCGCTCCTCAGCCTTTCCAGTCCAACATTTATTGACGAACAGACTATTTTCGCGATTCCCGCGGAACCTGTTCCGCTCTACGGCCGCACGCTGCGCTGCCAGCAGATGTCCTTTCAGTGCTGATTTCATTCTGAATCTTTGATTCGCTCCCGTTACTCGATCTTAGCTTCAATTCTGCTGCGCGCTCCTGCCATTGAGACGCGTCGGCGGAAGCATTCAGAATGATTTTCCATGATCTGGTTTTCACTCATACCCTGGGAATATGGCGTCCGTAATCTCTTCAGGAGACCGGTGCGCACCCTGCTGACACTCTCAGGATTAACCACGGTAATCGTGCTGGTCTTTATTGTCATCGGGTTTATTCGCGGACTCGAACACTCACTCACCGCCAGTGGCGACCCTCAGGTCGCGTTATTGTTTTCACTGGGCATGGGAGAAAACCTGGAATACTCATCCATCCCGATGCGCAGCAGTGAACTGGTTGCTGCCAGTGTCGCTGGAATCAAAGAATTCAAAGAGCGTAAGTATGTCTCGCCGGAACTCTACCTGGGTACGCAGATTGAACTGCCTGAGCAGGGTCAGTCTTCCATGGGACTGGTGCGGGGAGTCACACAGTCTGCCCTGCTGGTTCGCAGACAGGTGGAACTGGAATCAGGTGGCTGGCCAGCTCCGGGAGAAGTGCTGATCGGCACACTCGTCTCCACCAAACTGGGATTCACTGATCAGCAACTGGCCGTTGGCCAGAATATTCTTCTGGAAGGTCGTACCTGGCGGATCAGTGGGACATTCTCTGCAGCCGATTCCGCATTTGAATCTGAGATCTGGTGTCGCCTGGATGATCTGCAACAGGCAATGAAACGCCAGGACCTGAGTCTGGTCGCTGTTACAATGAACTCGCCCGCCGATTTTCCGGACCTGGATTTATTCTGCAAGGAACGTCTCGACCTGGAATTGCAGGCCCTGCGTGAAATCAATTATTACCAGGGGCTGAAAAAAGATTACGGGCCGATTCGCATGCTGGCCTGGCTGGTCGTTTTTCTCGTTTCCGGTGCAGGAGTATTTGCCGGTTTAAATACGCTTTACGGTGCAGTCGTCGGCCGCACGCGCGAATTATCTACATTGCAGACACTCGGTTTTTTACGCCGTGCAATTGTGATCAGCCTGATACAGGAAGGCGTGTTGCTGTCGACTGCTGCCAGCCTGATTGCTGCTTTGATTGCCGTATTTCTGATTAACGGAGTTGCGGTACGTTTTACGATGGGAGCATTTTCGCTCCAGATCGATAGTATTTCACTTTTAATCGGCTGTGGAGTCGGCGTGCTGCTGGGCCTGCTGGGAGCAATCCCCCCTGCTCTGCGGGCACTACGGTTACCTGTGGTCGATGGTTTGAAATCAGTTTAACTCTATCTCGAATACTGTGTTCGAGTATCTGTTTTTTTAAAAGGATTGAAACGAATGAATTTTTCAGTAAACCCCCTCGTATTTTCTGTTGTTATGGCCGTTCTGGTTTCTGGATGCGGACAGTCTGCTCCCGAACAGGCGACTTCCACAGAACCTGATGCTGCCGAAGCGGTAACAACTTCAGACGTGTTGCTCACCAGTGAACCAACGGGCGCAGAAGAAGTAATCGCGGCTCGTAAATCTGCAGCAGACAACTCTGAAGTCGTCGTGGTCGGCCGGATTGGTGGCAGCGAAAATCCCTGGGTCGACGGTCGAGCTGTATTCTCAATTGTGGATAACTCGCTGAAAGCCTGCTCTGACATTGAAGGCGATGGGTGTCCAAAACCCTGGGATTACTGTTGTGAAACAGACAAACTCCCGACTGCAACGGCGCTGGTCAAAGTCGTAGATCAGGACGGCACTCTCATCAATGAAGATGCGCGTAAGTTGTTAAATCTGAAAGAACTGCAGACGGTTGTCGTCAAAGGTAAAGCAAAACGTGACGACGCGGGAAATCTGACCGTATTTGCCAATGGAATTTTTGTACGGAAGTAAACCATGTCACAAGTCGACCTATCACAGTTAGCCATTGATCGCAGTGCGCCCTCACAGGTAAGAGGGCACACGCGATTGCGGCTTGTTACGCGTTTTCTGCTGCCCGGTGTACTCATCTTCGGTTTTCTGGCGCTGATCACCTGGGCCGCCCGTGATTTTATTTTTCCTCCCCGCCAGGTCACCGTTATGCCTGTCATCGTCACGCAAGCATCGATTCGGAATGCTGGCACACCTTTGTTCCAGGCAGCAGGCTGGGTGGAGCCGCGTCCCACTCCTGTCCGCGTCGCTGCATTATCCCCCGGGGTCATTGAAGAACTGCTGGTTGTCGAAGACCAGAAAGTGAAACGGGGAGAACCGATTGCGTTACTGGTCAAAGAAGATGCTGCACTCTCAGTGCGCGCTGCCACTGCGGATCTCAAACTGCGTGAAGCGGAACTCAAACAGGCCAAAGCCACCTTAGCTGCTGCTGAAGTACGTCTGGCGCAACCCGTGCATCGTGAAGCAACATTAAGGGCTGCCGAAGCGGAGCTGGCAAAAATTGAAACCGAACTGAAAAACCTTCCCTTCATGGTCCGTCGCGCTCAGTCAGAATTAAATTTTGCGCAGAACGATTATAAACGCAGGCTGTCAGCCAAAGCAGCAGTCTCACAACGGGCTGTTGACGAAGCGTTGACGGCACTGGAATCGGCGCGGGCAGCTGCGGAAGAACTGGAGGGACGCCAGGTTTCGCTGGTGGCAGAACGCAAAGCCCTGAAGGCACGCTGCGATGCTCTCAGCAAGGAACTGGAACTGCTGACCGAAGAAACTCAGGCGCGAGATGAAACCATCGCCATCATCCAGGCAGCCACTGCACGCCTGGATCAGGCGCGCGTCGCCGTGGATCAGGCAAAACTGACTTTAGACCGCATGACGATCCGTGCCCCGGTCTCTGGTCGCATTTATCGGCTGATTGGTCATCCTGGATCGAGTGTCGGTAACATGCTCACACAAATGACAAGCCATGATGGTAGTACCGTCGTCACCATGTACCAGCCGGAAATGCTGCAGGTTCGGGTCGATGTTCGCTTTGAGGATATTCCCAAAGTCAGCCTGGATCAGCCTGTTGAAATCAATAACCCGGCTCTTAGTGAGTCGGTTACAGGTAAAGTACTCTTCATCAGTTCCGAAGCCGACATTCAGAAAAATACACTGCAGGTCAAAGTCGACATCGATGCTGCAAACCCGGTGTTAAAACCGGAAATGCTGGTCGATGTCACTTTTCTGGCTCCGAAACCTACAAAAGATGCGGAAGCCGAAACAGAGGAAACGCGTATTTATATTCCGCGCAATATGATCGAGCAGAATGCAGCGGGGCAAAATATCGTCTGGATAGCCGATCAATCGACTCGCACGGCTCAACCACAAATCATTCAAACCGAATCCAGTTCAAGTGGACCGCTGGTCGAAGTTACAAATGGTTTAAATTTGACCAGCCACCTGATTTCGTCATCCACTGCCGATCTTGAACCGGGCAGCCGTATCTTGATCACCGGCGAAACCGATCAAAAAGGAAATTGAATATGTCACTTGTTGTCATCAGAAATCTGACGAAACAATATCACAAGGGGGGTGAATCGATCACTCCGCTGGATCAGGTCAGCCTGAATATCGAGCAGGGAGAATTCCTGTCACTCATGGGTGCCAGCGGTACTGGAAAATCGACGCTACTGAATCTGATCGCCAGCATCGACCATCCGGACTCCGGTTCCATTCACGTCGATGGTGTCGAAATTACGAAACTTTCCCGTTCTAAACTGGCCCGATGGCGGGCGGCAAACCTGGGCTACATTTTCCAGACCCATAACCTGGTCCCCGTTTTAACTGCTTACGAAAACGTGGAACTCCCCCTGCTGCTGTTACCCATGTCTCGTATCCAACGCAGGAAACGGGTGGAAGTCGCGTTGCAGGCTGTTGACCTGCTGGACCGGGCAGACCACTATCCGCGGCAGATGTCCGGCGGTCAGGAACAACGTGTGGGCATTGCCCGCGCGATCGTCAAACATCCAAAAATCGTGGTCGCCGACGAACCAACGGGCGATCTGGATCCGGAAACCTCTGATCAAATCCTGTCTCTACTCAAACGGCTCAATCGGGAACTGGATATCACGATGCTGATGGTCACCCATGACGCCGAAGCCGCCGGTATCGCCGATCGTCGGTTTTACCTGGATCATGGAAAACTGATTCTCAGACAGTCACCGGAGCACGCCGAACTGACGAATACAGCTGCAACAGCCGGAGAAGCGCCATGAAACTGATCGCTTACATCATGAAAACCCTGTGGGGGCATCGTGCCCGGACCATGCTTACCGTCGCTGGTTCTGCAGTCGCATTATTCGTCTTCTGTTTTATTCAGTCAATCCAGGAAGGCATGAACGATCTCAAACAGCGGCAGGAAGCCCGCGGTTCATTGATTGTTTTCCAGGCAAACAAATTCTGCCCGGCAACCAGTCACCTTCCCCAGGATTATGATCAGCAGATTTCCAAATTCGCCGGGGTCAAAGATGTCATTCCCATTCAGGTCTTCACCAATAACTGTCGTGCCAGTCTGGATGTCGTAGTGTTTTATGGCGTTCCACCGAAGAAACTGCGTTCCGCGCGTGACTTTGAATTTATCTCAGGTAACTGGAACGAGTTCGAAACGCATCAGGATGCCGCCATAGTGGGTCAGTCTGTTGCCAATCGCAGGAAAATCAAGGTCGGCGATAAATTTTCCATCGGCGATCTGTCGGTGAACGTCGCGGGCATTTATCGTTCGGAGAATCCCGCAGAAGAAAACTACATCTACAGCCATCTGGAGTTTCTACAGCGTCGTCAGGGCGCGAATCTGGTCGGCACAGTCACACAATTAGAAGTGATTCTTGTACCGGGTACCGATCCCATGCAAGTCAGCACTGCCATTGATGAGCGATATCGTAAAGGACCTGTGGAAACCAATACACGTGCCAAGGGAGTGTTTCAGGCCAAAAGTCTGGGGGATCTTTCTCAACTGATCGAAATGGCCCACTACCTGGGACTGGCTTGTGTCGGACTGGTCCTGGCCCTGGTGGCAACGACCACTCTGATGTCAGTCGAAGACCGAATCCAGGAACACGCGGTGTTACGCACGCTTGGTTTTTCCGGATTCAAAGTTTTCACGCTGGTTCTGGCAGAGAGCACTTTTCTCAGTGTAGCTGGTGGCACCCTGGGAGTCGGAACCGCTCTGGTGGTTCTTAAACTGAGCAGTCTATCCGTTGGTGCGGAAGCAGTCACCGTCGCCTTTATTCCCTCACTGCATCTGGCCTGGGTCGGCATGCTGCTGGCCTGTGTGACGGGGATCTGCGCAGGCATCATTCCTGCCAGTTATGCTTCTCGTGCAGAAATTGTGCCGGCATTACGAAATGTCTGACCGACTGAGATCTTCTTGATCAGGTGAGTCCGGCGATCGGTTCACCTTCATAGATAAAGTGGGGACGGTCGACGTCATCGTGCCAGTAGGTAGTTTGCGGAAGTCCTAACGCGCGGTAAATGGTCGCGGCAAAGTTTTCCGGTTTCTGTGGTTGATCAATGGGGAAGCCACCTATCTTATCCGTCGTTCCAATCACACGGCCCCCTTTCACACCGCCGCCGGCAAAAAAGACCGACTGCGTCGCCCCCCAGTGATCACGGCCCGGTCGAGCATAAACTTTCGCCAGTTGAGAAATCTTGGGAGTTCGACCGAATTCGCTGCACATTACCACCAGTGTATCTTTCAGTCGGCCGCTCGCCTCCAGATCATCCAGCAAAGCGGAGACAGCCCGGTCGGTTGGCGGCAGCAGTTTCTCTTTCAGATGCGGGAAGATATTGCCATGCGTATCCCATGATTCATTATTTCCCAGGTTGACCTGAACCAGATTGACCCCGGTCTCTACCAGTCTTCTTGCCATCAACAGAGACCAGCCAAATGAATTCTTGCCGTAACGTTCCTGAACTTTATCATCCGCATGGGTCACATCCATTGCGTAATGGACTTTGTCGTCATTGAGCAATGAAATGGCAGCACTGCGATACCGGTCAAAACTTTCAACCTGACCGGCGATATCGAGCACTTCGCGCTGCTTCCCCAGTTCCTTAAGTAAACCGATCCGATTGCCCATGCGTTTCTGAGTCATGCCCTGCGAGAGTTTCAAATGTGGAGTCTGGAATACCCGGTTGTCGCTGCCTCCACGTTGCTGATGGTCGAATGCATACTCCGGAAATGCGCCATAGGACTGCACATGAAATGGTGAGGCTTCGATAAACCAGGGATCTCTGTTGGAACCCATTCTGCCAGCGAACTGTCCCGGAACAACTCGCCCGCTGCGATGGACGATTTTGTCCGGAAGCACGATGGCCGGCGGCAGATTCGTGCGTGGCCGAATGACATCACCGGCAATGGCGGCAATCGAAGGGTGATCGGTACTCATCGGTCTGCTGGGATTGAAACCGACAGGCACATCTGAACGACCGGTCAACATGATATGATGGCCCATTGAATGCTCATTCGTACCATGCGTAAGTGTTCGACAGACCGACCAGAGATGACTGCGTTTCGCCAGCATCGGCAGATGTTCTGAAACATGCAGACCGGGTATTTTTGTCGAAATCGGGTTAAATTCTCCGCGGACTTCGGCACTCGCCTCCGGTTTCATATCGAAACTTTCATGCTGCGAAAGTCCACCCGAGAGAAAGATAAAGATACATGACTTCGCGGTTTGAAACTTGGTGGGGGCTGCTGCTTCCGCGCGGAGTGCATCCAGATGGTTGATTCCAAAACCAAGCAGACTGATTGAACCAACTTCCAATGCCGTACGTCGCGACATGGCAGGGTGGCTGACAGAAGTATTCGCAGGCATCATGACTCTCCTGAATACAAGAGACGAAACTGTGTAGCGTAAGCAGTTATCTTAACATACCTTATATATTCACATCAATATAATCTAATGCGATACTGAGTAAAAGTCCAATTACTATAAAGTGTCACACAGAACTGTGTATTTTTTCACTGCACTGATTCTGGCGACTGCAAAGAAAGTTGTTTTTTTTCAGGGCCTGATTGACTGTAATTTCCGCAGAATGAGATCAAATCAGGAAATCGCGCTTCAAAATATGATTGACGATCGACGATACCGTAGATATGCTTTTCGCTAACTGATTCCCTCCCCGTTCGCCAGGTGGTGACCGCGTGTGGCTCGCTGAAGGAAGTCACGTTGAAAATTAAAATTACTGTTTTCTTCTAAAGACCTGTATTGGAATCCGGGTCTGATTCTCAAGGATGATGTGGGCTCTGTTTGCGCCCCCAACGCGCACCGTGATGCGCACAGGAGAAAATCATGAACCAGTATTTAACTGAACGACAACAGAAAATTCTGGACTATATTACCCGAGAAATTGATCGATCGGGTATCGCCCCCAATACGGAACAGATTGCTTCCGAATTTGAAATCCCCTCGCTTAATCGGGTCACTCAATACCTGCACGCCCTGGAAGGCAAAGGTTGGATTACCTGCAACGCCTCACCTCAAGGCGGAATTGCTCTGGTGGAAAACGGCAACTCTTACCGTCTGGCTGTCTGCGGCGATGTTGAAGGCCGCCGGGTCGCGTTCAAAAAAAGCTCCTGAGAGCAAAAAAAGATTCGTGCTACTCCCTGTCTGGAAAAGCCAGGACCGGGCCTGAATTCATTATGAAGGGTATAATAAAGCAGGTCGCCAATAATTTCTTAATTTTCCTTTCATTTAAGCCGATTCTTCTATTCAAACCCTTCCCATGAGTGTACGCTTATGGGACAGAAAATCCCTGTACAGCCTCGAGTTAAAAACTGTTTCATCTTATTCGGAAGGCTCTGACTTAGATGCTCAGAATTGAAGATCAATCGATACGTTTATGTGACCGGATGCCACGCCGTTCTTTCATGCAGATTGGCGGCCTTGCCATGGGCGGACTCTCTCTGCCTCAGATATTGAAAGCGCAGGAAGAAAGCGGAAAACGATCTTCTCATAAAGCAGTCATCATGATCTTCCTGGCAGGTGGTCCTCCGCATCAGGATATGTTCGATTTAAAACCGGATGCACCCGATGAAATTCGGGGCGAATTTAAACCGATCAACACCAACGTGCCCGGGATTCAAATCAGCGAACTGATGCCACGCGTAGCTGGTATGATGGATAAGTTTTCGATTATCCGCTCACTGGTTGGCGCGGAAGGCCGTCACGATTCATTCGAGTGCTGTACCGGCCATCATTTCCGCAGCGCACAGCCACAGGGTGGCTGGCCTTCTGTTGGCTCGGCAATCTCCAAAGTCAAAGGACCGGTACACCCTACCGTACCCGCTTACATCGACCTGTCACACACGATGGCACACAATCCCTGGAACATTAAAGGTTCCGGGTTCCTGGGGCTGGAACATGCACCGTTCCGACCGGACGGTGATGTGATGCAGAACATGACACTCAACTCCATTTCGAATTCCCGGCTCAATGAACGTGCCAGCCTGTTGAATAACCTGGATCGCTTCCGGCGGGTTTCTGAGACAAAACTGACTGATGGCACATACGATGGCTACACGAAGCAGGCACTGGAAGTTCTTTCCTCATCCCGACTGGTCGAAGCGTTGAACCTCGAAAATGAGGATCCCCAAGTCAGAGCCCGTTATGGGAAAGACGACCCTAAAGTTCTGAAGTACCCGCTGGATATGGGATACCAGGCGATCATGTCCCGTTTTCTGCTGGCACGCCGGGCAGTCGAAGCAGGGGCACGTTGCGTGACCTGCAGCTTCGCCCATTTCGACTGGCACGGCAATAATTTTGGTCATGCCCGCAGCGTGATCCCTCTGCTCGACCAGGGAGTCGCCGCTCTCGTGGAAGACCTGCATGAGCGTGGCATGGACAAAGACGTCACCGTTCTGGTCTGGGGTGAATTTGGACGTACGCCTAAAATCAATAAAAATGCCGGTCGCGACCATTGGCCGCGCGTGCACGCTGCCCTGATGGCCGGCGGTGGCATGAAAACCGGTCAGGTGATCGGCTCAACCAACCGTCTGGGTGAAGAAGCGGTCGACCGCCCCGTACATATGCAGGAAGTCTTTGCAACCCTGTATCACAACCTGGGCATCGATGTCGCCTCGACAACCATCGAAGACAACAACGGCCGTCCCCAGTACCTGATCGACGAACAGACACCGATCCGCGAACTGGTGTAGCCCCGCAAGAACATAAACCAGGACTTTCTTAGAACAAGCTCCACGATAAATCAGACCGCAGATGAATCATCTCCCCAGACTGTTTCACGGCATTCCGGATAATTAGAGCAGCCCCAGAACGATTGTCCTTTCTTCATCCCTTTCGATGCGATTCTCTGAACCATGGGAATCTGACATTTAGGACAAAATCGCTCACCATTCAGAACCTTGGGAGTACGGGGCACCGTTTTCTTACTCTGCAGACTCGATCTAATTATCTCTGACAGTTCTGAAACATTGTATCCTCTGGTGGCAGGCACATGTAAGATTGGTAAACCGGCAGCAGCAAAAACCTGATCGACAAACTGATCCCGTTCCTGCCTTTTTTTCTTTGCATGACTGGCATCATCTAATTCGATACCGAGAAGTGGTTGCATTGTTTTTGAATCACATAACAGAAAGTCGACATGCTTGCGATCAATTTTATTACGGTATCCCTGATTCTCGTTTGGCCTGGAAACAAAAAACACATCTGACAGATTGACCTTGCTGCAGACTGTATATTCACCACGAATGGATTGCAGCAGAACATGATAAAACGATAACTCTGCGGGTGAAAGAAAGTTATCCCTTAAATGAAAAGGCAGCGTTTTATCCGTTGGTACTCTTCCCAGGTCGATACCAACCAGTTTCAAAAGAACAGCTAAACAACCAACGGGTTCTGTCGTTTTATTCTTTGACATTTGAGCACAATGATCTACAGGAAACTGGTCAATGCCGATAAGAGAAATCATTCGGTAAGTTCAGGTCACAGCCTTAACAACACCCCAGTCGATACAAAAAAAAGTGTATCAATCTATTCATCAGGGGACAAAATTGGTTGTTTCTCTGCCGTCGGCTGTTCCCAGTTCCAGGTAAACCCGGGAACTCATATTCTCGCTGAGAAAGTGCACGGAGCCATCTGCGAAACCAAAGTGAGCGCCCCCGGTGTGATCGCTGCCGGCAGACTGGTAGAAGTTGTTATTAAATCCACCTGCAGTTCCCCCCGAGATTCCGGTATCGAACATGTTTGCGACGCCACCCGCGGCCCAGCTGTCCTGACTGGTATTAGGCGCCGAAGGACCATGAAGTTTCTGTACTTCACCACTCATAATTGTGTTCGACGCACCATCATCGATATCACGAAGCGCCGTATCGCTGTTCACGTAAAACATCCCCAGAAACCCCTGGCTCCCCCCACCAAATGTTCCAATTAACGAATCTGTCCTGTGTGTCAGATGGATGAGATCTCCATCGGCCCAGCCGTTTCCGCCTCCGATACAGACACCGTAATCAGAGCCTCCTTTGGCAAAACGATTGGAGGGGGGCGTACTGGTCCCCGGATTTTCTCCAATCATAATTTTCCCATCTACTTTACGAACTTTATTCCGTCGCGTCGGACAGTAGAAAACGGGAATATCATTTTCGGCAGCAGACCGGTTCCCGATTACATTCGTACTAAAGTTCCATTGATTGTAGATGTTGGCCTGATCTACCAGGGGGAGAATCTGCACCATCCAGCTCGTGCCGTGCAGGCCAACCCCACTGGTATTTCCAGCGTCTCCCCAGACATTGTATGCAGAGGAAGTTGCCGTTGTTGCAATGGCCCCGGGAGGAAACACACCATGAATTTCATGATAATTGTGCAGCGCCAGGCTGATCTGTTTCATATTATTTTTGCAGGTGCTGCGTCGGGCAGCTTCCCGCGCCTGTTGTACCGCGGGTAACAGCAGTGCAATCAATATGGCGATAATGGCAATCACCACCAGCAGTTCAATCAACGTAAACCCTGACTTTCTGTTCCGATAGCGCATCAGAGAGCCCTTTATTAGATAATAGAAATGAAGATAAAATGACATAAATTATCTAGAGCGTATCACATTCAGCCATAGCTTCTCTCAAACGAATAAACTCAGTCCGAATCAACCTGGAGACGCCGCAGTCAACCTGGGCACAGGCTTAATCAAACCGCACTCTATAGCGGAAGCAGCCACAGAGTGCGATCAATTAATTGATCTCTGAATCACTGGTACGAATCTATTTTGAAGTCAAATCGAAATTGAATTCATTTGCTCCGGGTTTAACATCTGCCGTCAACTCTGTCTCAGAGTTATATTTCTCTGGAATGACTTCTTTCTCATCAACCAATTTACTCACGACAACCTTATGAGGACCAAGTGCAGCCCCTTTTTCATCTCGAATGTAAACCAGGTCATATTTTCCTTCACTGTCTGTCATGGAAGAAGAAGCACGCACTTTTTCAGGCATGAAAGTCACACTGGCATCAGTCAGCGGGGCACCATCCAGAGTAACCTTACCAGTCACCTGTCCTAATTCTGGTGGGGCGATGCCTCCACCACCACAGGCGGTGAGAGACACAATAAACAGGAAATAAATAACAGCCTTACAAAGCGCTCGCATTGGTTGCATTCTCAATGAATCCTTAGCTAAATAATACTGGTGGCATCCCCAATTTCTCCAAAACACAGAGAACTCAATCAGTCCTCTGTGTTTTGTGAATCTGCCCGGTACGACGAAAACCCGTCACATTTTACTGGAGTATTTCTCGGACAATTACCGGCACTTCCAGTACTCCGGAGGCGCCGGGAAAAAGTGGTAAGAGGCTGCTTAGAACTCGCCAACTACCTGTCCCTGGTCGGCATTGCCCAGACGCTGGAACGTTGTCGCATCGATATTCTCGGAAATGAAACGAACTGCGCCATCTCCCATACCAAAATGCGCACCACCAGTATGATCACTGCCTGGTCCCTGGAAATGATTTCCATTGATCCCATTGCTCCCGGCATCAGTATCGAAGATATTACTCACACCACCGGCTGCCCAGCCATCGTTACTACGGGTTGTATTCCAGGCACTACTGGTTAAACGTTGCATTTCTCCAGTCATGATGGTGGTTGTCGTTCCATCCTTAATATCCCGAATTTGAGTATCGCTGTTCGCGTAAAAAATACCCAGCTCACCACCACTCAAATAACCACTCCAATCGGAATCTAATAAATTGTGACCTGCCGATCCATCTCCAAAACTGTTACCAGAGCCAATACAGGCACCATAGTCAGTCCCACCCTTGGTAAAACCGTTGACAGGTGATGTTGCGGAAGGGTTTTCCCCCAGCTGAAGTCTCAGTTCGTTCTTGCGAATTTTGCTGCGTCGTGACGGACAGTAAAAACCGGGAATATCCACTTCCGCCTGCGCACGGTTTCCAATGACATTGGTATTAAAATTCCATTTATTGTAAATGTTAGACTGATCGACAAACGGCAGGATCATTAACATCCAGCTGGTGCCATGTAACCCAGTTCCCGTTGTGTTACCAGCCTCAAGCCATGGTGTCCATTGGGTACTGGTACCTGATCCAGAAGCGATTGCTGTCACGACGGCACCGGGAGGAAATACCCGATGCGTTTCATGATAATTATGTAAAGCCAATCCCATCTGTTTCAGATTGTTCTTACAGGTACTTCTTCTGGCAGCTTCACGTGCCTGTTGCACGGCAGGTAACAGTAAAGCGATCAAGATCGCGATGATGGCAATCACAACCAGTAACTCAATCAGGGTAAACCCCGCTTTGTTTCGACAACCTCTTTCGTTTTTCATATTACACTCCCTATGATAGAAAAGAAAAAAATGAAAATTCACGCTTGCCTGCATTCCGGACAATAGTGTGATATTAATGCCGATGGAAAAATCTTATTTCTGCGCTAGATTCCGCAAATTGAAACGAGCTCACAATAATGATGGAAAATCAACAGTCCGAATGGCCTGAAATAGAGAACTTCCTGGAATAGAAACTTACAGAAGCCGGAATATGTTCACTTATTTAAACAACCATTTTTTGATTTGTCAAAATAAATCATGACAACAACTCTTAAACCATTACCAAATTTCAACTTAATAAACATAAATAATTATTGATTCAGGATAATTTTCGCGCGAACAGTACTAAACACCTTTCATAATTCAGACGACGTAATACTTGAATATCAAAAAGTTTATGTTAATTTTGGAAGAACAGCACTTGAGCACGTTGAATCTTTTGTGCACATATATTGTATTTCCGCAGAAACTTTCAAATTTTCTGCGCTGAAAGCAGCTGCAGAAATCGCTGTTGGATTCTTAAATGTCCATACCAGACACCGACCTGTTTCATGCATGAATAGATGCACTTATCAGGTTCTTAACTCCTCAACCTGCTTCGCGGGTTATAATCGGGACGTTGATCATCCGTTGAACAACACCTAAAGTGAGTCTGAACAACTGATTAATTCAGTTCTCTGGAATATTTGATTTCTGTTACCGCCACCCGGAAAAGGAACGCTTTATCATGCTGACGCGTATACTCCCTGTTGTTACTGCTCTACTGCTCATTGGTTCGTCAACTGGTTTTGCGGAAGACTGGCCTCAATGGCTCGGGCCGGATCGTTCGAGTCAGTGGCAGGCGGATGGAATTGTCGATGTCTTTCCTGAATCCGGTTTGCAAGTGGAATGGCGCACTCCCGTGGGACTGGGCTACAGTGGCCCTGCCGTAGCCAACGACAGGGTGTATGTCATGGACTACCAGAAAAAGTCCGGGAAGGTTCAGAATAACCCGGGTGGTGCTTCCAGCCTGGAAGGCGCAGAACGCGTCCTCTGCCTGTCCGCTGATACGGGAAAGGTGATCTGGGAATATAAATACGATCGCCCTTACGAGATTTCGTATGCAGCGGGTCCACGCTGTACTCCCACGGTCGCAGATGGCAAGGTTTATGCCTTGGGAGCTGAAGGGAATCTGACCTGCCTGGACGCTGAAACTGGCAAGCTCATCTGGAAAAAAGACTTTCAGTCAGATTACCAGGCCAAAACTCCATTCTGGGGTCACGCTGCGAGCCCGCTCGTTGATGGCGATACGTTATACTGCCTGGTGGGCGGGAAAGATTCCATCGCCGTCGCTTTCAATAAAAATACCGGCGAAGAACTCTGGCGCTCACTGGATAATTCAGAAACCGGGTACTGCCCTCCGACCATGATCACACATCAGGGCATGAAACAGCTGCTCATCTGGCATCCGGGATCGTTAAACTCATTGAATCCCAAAACCGGTCAAGTTTACTGGTCACTCCCCCTCAAACCCGGATATGGAATGTCGGTCACTGTCCCCCGGCAACAGGGAGATTATCTGTATGTCTCTGCCATTGGTGACGAAGCTGCCTGGATCAAACTATCGGGAAACACAAAACCTGCTGCGGAAGTTGTCTGGAAAGGAAAACCGCGATCCGCTCTGTTCTGCTGCAACAGCACTCCCTACATTGAAGGTGACACCGTGTATGGCAGCGATATTCAGTCGGGAGACTTTGTCGCCGTCAATCTGAAGGATGGCAGTCGTCGCTGGTCAACTAAAGAAGTCACGAACGCAGGTCGCCGTGATCGTCATGCGACGGCTTTTATTGTGAAACACGACGAGCACTTTTTCCTGTTCACGGAAAAAGGTGATTTGATCCTCGCTGACCTCACCCCGGAGGGTTATAAAGAAATCAGTCGTTTCCATGTCCTGGAACCAACAAACGAAGCCTTCGGCCGTTCCGTCGTCTGGAGCCACCCGGCGTTTGCCAACCAGTCGCTGTTCGCCCGCAATGACAAGGAACTGGTTCGCGTCAATCTTAAGAAATAAACCGGATGCCGTGTACCTCCCTCTGGTCAGGCAGACACCATGACCAGAGGGTTTTCGCGATCGGGCTTCAGTTAAAATCTTAGTCTGCCAGAATTTTGATGTCTGGTTTTACAGCTTCAGTCGTGACGGCAGATTCCGATGCGGGATAGAGTTCGGTATCGGGATAAAAAGCATACCAGGCAAACCACAGGGCATACATCCAGTTGAGCCCTGACTCTGCTTTTACCACGCGCAATGATTTTGCTTCGGGATGATAGGCCAGTGTGAATTTTTTGCCTTCAAGTTCCTCTTCCCACTCGGTCGCCTCCGTCAGATGTTGATAAGCGGTTACCGGATATGCCCGCTTCTGATCTCCCACCCAGATCCCAAGCAGAGGTGTTTTTTTCGGAAGTCGGAGATCCTGTCTGTTGACCTCAAACATCAGGCTGTCATTGCTCAGGTATTCTTTGTAAGCCGTCGACTGATACTCAAATGGAAACCCGGTCTCCGGAGAAAGAACCTTTGTATCGGGGTAGCGCTGTTTCCAGTCTTGCCAGTCTGTCAATTCGACAGGCAGATGCATCAGCGTTTCCTGTACCCGCGGACCACAGATAGCCTGAGACATCATTTGTGACCAGAGCCCATCCGTCTCCCCCGATCCGGTACGGTCATACAACAGCTGATTACTGTTGAAAAGATAACCAGAGATCCCGAACTCAATCTTTCCGCCTGTTCCCTGGCCGTTATATACCGCCAGCGAATCACTCAAAGGGCAATAGGTCACGATAAACGGAGTCTCTCCAATCTGGTCGTTCACCACTTCATGCCAATCCAGGATCTTCAGTGGGTAGGCCCGGGCTTCGCCTTCCAGACAGACTCCCGCCACGCGATCATGTGGTTTCATAAATGTGGCATCTTTGTTCTGGATAAAGTCAGGGGTTGTTAAAGCGGGAATACCATCTTTGGGAATCCGTGCATTGACAATTTCGTGGTTCGGCAACATCAGGCCCTGCACATTGAACTCCGGTTTATTCGTCAACGCCGCCACCGGGCGATTATGCCAGAACGACAGAAAATAAACCTGATTGACCCACGCGTACCAGCCGGCAAATAACAGACCTGAAACAGCAATCAGCAGTAATGCTGGCTGTGATGGTTTATCACTGGCAGGAGCTGCCGGGAAAGAAGTATTTGACGGATCCTGAACCGTCACATCCTCACTCAGATGAGAGGAATCCATAACAGGCGCTTTCTTATGTAGATCGACTGCATATCTCGAGGCCCGACATACAATCAAATAAGCTCATTCAGAGTGAAAGTAGAAAAACGCAGCGAAGAACTTCGCAATAGAAACTTACTGAAGCCTAAACCATACAGAAATGCCATGAGTTTGGGTAAGGTTTTTTATTTTTTTTGTGAAGAGTTCGTTTGGAAAGTTAACTTACCAGACTCAGAACAGCGGCCCATGAGTTGGTCAGACAAAAGCTCTGAACCGATAAAAAAGTCTCCCTGGTGCGCACCGACTGAGCCTCCAAAACCCGCTCGCCAGCTTAATTCGATCCCCGCTCTGGTACTTTCCAGACCGTCACTCCAAGGTGATATCCCGTGTGTTGAGGTGATTTGCTGGAATACCAGGCCGTCACGATTTCGCCGTTTTCCTTCTGGATACTGGATGGGTAGCCGCAGTCCCCGCCATCCGCTGTGTGTGAGATCCGGATCGGTTCACTCCAGGTTTGCCCCTCATCGCTGCTGAGCTTCGCACTCACGCCCCGCCGCCCGTTGACACGGATGCCATAGCTGAGCAGCAGGCGGCCATCTTTCAGCCGCGTCAGATGTCCGTTAATCTCATTGCGACCGGTCACCGGTTGCGGTTTCTGCCAGGTCACGCCATTATCATTGCTGCGAATCAGTTCCATTTTGTCGATGCGGGCTGCCGCCAGCCAGTTTTTTTCTCCCAGGTAAAACAGATCGGTTTCATTGTGAGAGGGACCGATCACAGAAACCACGCTCCAGGTCCGGCCGTCATCCTTGCTTTTCAAATGTGATGATTTCCAACCTTTCGTTTTGGTGGACTGGCTGGGATCTTTAAACTGGCCCTGGTAGCAGGAGACATGGAGCGCGCCATCAGCGCCCACCCAGATGTCACCGAAAGGAATGTATTCCGACCAGCCCGCTTCTGCTGCCGGGAAGTCTTCCGATTTCGTCCAGCTGCGCCCCCCATCGCTCGACCGCAGCACCCAGCTGCGCAGAATCGCATCCCGAAAGGCTGCCTGCTTGGGACGCTCCGGCTGTTTGAGATTGCTCCAGCCGGAACAGAGTACAATCAGATCTCCATTCTTAGCCAGCCCTGCTGCATGATTCATTCGCACGGTGTTCGGTTCATGCTCTGTGACAGTGCTGCGTTTCTCCCACTGAATTCCATCAGGGCTCGCCCAGCAGTCAATGTCCCCCTCCTGCTGACCGTGGCTGGGTTGATTGTGAAAGACCGCGATAATGGTTCCGTCAGGCAACAGCGTCAGGTTAGGCCAGGCACAGACGTTTTCCACAGCGACCACCTGTTTGAGAACATGCGGTTCTTCTGCGGAAAGTCCAGTAATAAATAAGGCAAACAGAGCCAGAGTGAGAATTCTTGATAAGATTTTGTGCATGAGATTCCCTCTTCCCTCAATTAGAGTTTTTAAACTAATTTCAATCACTGATTGAATTACAGATCTCCTGCATTTGAAGAATGACGGGATGATCTTCCGAGAGACTTTCTGCATCATGGATAGCATGAAACCCCCCAATGAGTTTCTGCTTCACCTCGGAATGGGAAGCGTCTTTTTCCAATAAGTCACTTACGTTCTGAACAAGCAGTTCACGCAACCAGGGTCGGATTTCCGAATCGATTGAATCCAAGGTGAGTTCTTTCAGCTTCGTCAGACTAATACGTACACCAGAATCCATAATAGCCTTTCCGGAATCAGATCACATTACTTAATAATCCATTTTCAGCGTAATACCGGCAAGCGGTTTTTCAGCTTCTCGAACAGTGTGGTTTCCCCGTCTGCCTCTACCGGTTCAGTTGCCTTTGCGCGAAGCGGGCACTGACGGCACATCACCAGGATGTAAGCCGAGGGAATATAGTAGAGAGCCAAGAGCGTGGCTCCGCCGACACCCCCGGCAATGGTAATTGCCAGGGGAGGCCAGAACCCGCCTCCGGCTATCACCAGCGGTGCAAAGCCAGCCACCGTTGTCAGAGAAGTCGCGACCACATGCCGCGTCGATCGCAAAACGACATCGCGAACGACAACACGATTCCCTTTGCGGGCTTCAGGATTCGCACGCAACTCGGCCAGCACCACGATGGCGTCGTTAATTGCAACGCCCGCCAGTCCCATCGATCCGACAATCGCCATGAAGCCAAAGGGAAAACCAAACAGCCACAACATCCCCAGCCCCAGACCAATCGAAAGGATCCCGACCGTCCCCACCAGCGCCGCCACGCGAAACGAAGCAAAAGACAGCACCAGGGTCGCCACCATCAGGACCATCAACACGCCGACATTCGCCAGCAGATTTCCGACTGCGTCATCACGTTTGGATGCTTCGCCCCCCCATTCCAGACGATAGCCCGGGGGAAGTTCAAAGCCCGCCTGCTTCAATTTTGACTGGAATTCTGCCAGTGCTTCCGCGGGCAGTACACCTGCCTTCAGATACGCCTGCACTTCATTCATCCGCTCCCCATTGAAATGAGAAATGGCGGCCACTTCCGATGACATTTTCACTTCGGCAATCGCCGTCAAGGGCACAAACTGTGGCTGACCGTCTTCTGTGTTTTTACGGGAGATCAGTTGCAGCGATGCAATATCGTTGACCGAAGCCCGTCGCGCCTGTGGTACGCGAATTCGTACTGGCAGTTCTTCTGTCTCTTCAAGGATACTTCCCCCCAGCGAACCTTCCAGAGCCGCATTTAACTGATTCGAGATTTCCGCATGATCCAGCCCCGCCAGGCGTGCCTGTTCTTCGTCGATCTTCAATGTCAGTTTTGGCAGGGGATCCGCCAGTTCCGCTTTATGATGCAGTACATTCGTCGTGCGACTTAATATCGTCCGCAGCTCATCTCCACTCTGGCTGAGCTGATGCAGGTCAGGTCCGAACAGCCGTACCTCGATCGGCGCATCAAAGGGAGGCCCCTGCTCCAGTTGCCGCACCAGGACACGCGAATGTGGCACCTTGCGATCCAGTTCCCGCTGCAGTTCATGAATCAGGGCTTCGCCTCCCTCGGCAGTGTTTAACTGCACGAGTGCCTGGGCATAATTCGAGGCATTTTCCCGTTTGGCAACGATGTTGTAATAAAACTGGGGTGCACTTTCACCCAGAAACCATTCAATCCCCTTCACCTGCGGATGTTCGAGTACCACCTGTCGAATCGATTCGATCGTCTGCCGGGTCTCAGCCAGTGAAGCATGGGCATTCAGTTCCAGTTCAATATTTACCTGATCGCGGTCAGCTGGCGGGAAAAACTGCTCGGGCAGCGAACCAGCGACGATAAACCCGCTAATAGGCAGCAGGCATCCCAGTGCCACGCCCAGCACGGGACGTGCAAACAGATAATCCAGCGATTTCTGATACCGGTCGCGCAGTCCAGCATGACTGAACCCCACCTGCCACCAGTGTGCGTGTTCAAGATCTTCATTCGCATCAGCAAACAGAGCTGCAATGGCGGGAATCACTGTCATCGCCAGGAAGAAGGAACTGCAGATCGCCAGAATCACGCTGATGGCGATCGAGCCGACAAACTCACCTGCGGGTCCGGGCATCAATGCGATCGGCGCAAAAGCGAGTACCGTCGTTAAAGTGGACCCCAATAACGGAACAGCCAGATGTCTTACGGTTGAAATCACGGCATCCTCAGAAGACATCCCCATATGCAATTTGGCTCTGACTTCATCGACCACGACAATCGCATTATCAATCAGTAATCCCAGGGCAATGATCAACCCGGTAACTGACATCTGATGAATGGGGATGTCCATGAAGCGCAGTCCTGCCAGTACCATAAACGCGGATAACGGCAACGCGGTCCCTACCACCAGCGCATTTCGCCAGCCCATCATGAAGACGATTACCACGATCACCGCGATTCCGCCCAGCACCAGGTTCCAGACCAGACCGCTGAGACGCGCCTCGACATAGCGGTTCTGATCGAACAGCGTCTGCACGCTGACATCATCTGCCAGCGACTGTTCGAACTCAGCCAGTGCCGCTTTTGCTGCATGGCTCCAATGATCAATCCGCACATTATCCCGCACAAACATCCCTAACGTGACCGCAGGCTTACCGTCGGCAATTACCAGACTACTCAATGGCAAAGCCACTCCCTTATGAATGGTCGCAATATCCCCTAATTGCACGGAATGGCCTTCCGAACCGAACTGGACAGGTGTGTTAGCAATTCGTGACAGACTATCCAGTTCGGAGTCGACATCAATCAGCAAATCACTTTTCACGCCACGCAACTGGCCAGCAGTTAACTTGGCATCCGACGATTCCACCTGCTGCGCGATCTCTTTCACACTCAAACCCAGCGAAGCAATCTTATCGGGCTGGACTTCGACCACAATCTCTTCATCCGGATCGCCAAACGTATCAATATCCTCGGTACCGGAAATCGCCCGCAGTCGGTCTTCCAACTGCTTGGCTGAACGACGCAGCACAGCATAATTCACATGATTGGGATTGTCCCACACCAGTGCCACAATCAACGCGTAGGCTTTGACTTCCAGCTCTTCAAAATCCGGTTCTTGGGCACCGGCTGGGAATTCCACCCGGGCATCATCAATTTTATCCCGGATCCGCGACCAGACTTCGTCAACTTCGTAGACATCATCACGGAGCTCAATCGTCATTGAGGACATCCCACTGCGGGAAATGGTCCTCAGTTCTTTGATCTCATCAATTTCCCGCAGTTCTTCTTCCAGCTTTTCAGAGACCAGCGATTCCACACGGGTGGCGTCTGCGCCCGGGAAACGCGTATTGACCCGCGCGACGCGTTGCGTCAGCACGGGATCTTCCATCCGAGGCAGCACATAGTAACTGGAAAGACCTGCGACGGTAATCAGCGCCATCAGCAGGATGAGTAACCGCCTGTTTCGGTAAAATAATCCTTCCAGCATAGTTTGATTCCCCATTGTTTTCTGAAAGGTCTGATGTTTACCCGATCAACACTGCGCGATTGATTTCTGAAAAACTGTCATCCCCGTTCAACGACGGTCTTTAATTACCACCCGCTGATTGCCTGTCAACTTATGAATTCCATCTGCCACGATCTGATCACCGGTTTTTAAAGTGCCACGTACCAGTACCCGATTGTCTTCGGTGTGTAAAACTTCCAGCTGGCGTTTTTCCAGGACTTTTTCTCCCGCTTCTTTTCCTGGAATCACGGCATAGGCAGACCAGAGCCCCCGCTCTCCCCGAGCCAGTGAACTGAGTGGCAGCCAGAACCCCTGCATTTCGACCGGTTCAGAGATTTCAATGCGAATGACCTGACCTGGAACGAGTTGTTCTGCCGCCTGCTCACTGAGTGACAGCACCACTTCCTGCGTTCGCGTTACCGGATCCAGTTCAGGCAGAATCGCTTTCAGTGTGGACTGATAATTTTTTCCGTTGAGCCCCACCTCCTGCTGGCTACCATGTTTCAGATGGATGGCCATCTCTACGGGCACACCAATATGAGCTTCCAGCCTTTGATCTTCGACCAGGCGAAACAGTGGGGCATTGGGAAAGATCACGGTCCCCTCATCGGCATAGCGTTTTGAAATCCGACCACCAAAGGGGGCTTTGAGCACAGTATCATCCAGGTCGACCTGGTTGTCTTCGAGTGAGGCATCCAGATTAGCGACGACTGCTTTCTGGGCTGCAATCTGCTCTTTGCGTGTCCCTTCCTGCAACTCTGAGAGCCGACTGCGCGCTGCATCGAGCTGGGCCTGCTGCTGTTCCACTTCGTATTGGGACGCTTCATAATCGGAACTGGTAATTGCATTGCGTTTCAGCAACTGCTGATTCCGGGAGTGATCCGCGAGGAGATTTTTGAGACGGGCATTCAGTTGCCTGACTTCGGCTTCCGCGACAGCAACCGTTTGCGCTCGTGGACCTGCTTGCAGCTCATCCAGCTTTGCCTGTGCTGCGGCGCGCTCTGCCTGCAGTTTCAAACGACTGACTTCCAGATGTCTGGTATCCAGTCGGGCCAGTACCATCCCCGTCTGAACCTGATCTCCCTCATCGACGACAATTTCAGTCAGCTTTCCACTCCGCTCGAATGCCAGTTCGCTCAATCGAGCCGCCGTCACTTTGCCGGTATAGGTTCGTTTTCGGGCAAACGAATCGACGGGCTTCAGTTCGATCACATCCACTGGTATTCCGGAGTGCCTTGTCTCTTTCATGGAAGCTTCAGTGGAAAAGGCATTGTGCACGCTCCCCTGGAACAACCCCAGGAAAGCTGTCAGCAGCAACACTGCCACCGCCAGGGCGAACAGCATGTTATAGCGTGCCAGTTTTTGACGAAACGTCAACTTGTTTTCAAAAAAATACGACTCAGACTGCGTTCTGCTGAAGTTCATTTCCAAACACCTCCCGGGTAACACGATCGTAAACCGCGTCATAGTCGACTTCGGTACTCAGTGGCTGCCACTGAATACCGTCAAGAAAACGATTAAAATTTCGGCGGAGCATTTCATAAGGTTCAGGAATCCCCAGCTCACTGAGTGAGTTACTGGTCGTGATGATCGAGTAACCGCCTACAGACATCGACCAGAGACCGAACACAATTTCTTCAGGCGTGGCAGAATCTCCGAGGATCACATCGCCTCGAGCGACTCCATCCCGCACGATGCCGCCTACGATTCCGATGCAGCGGTGTTCGTAATTTGACATCAGCTTACGACGTTCTTCTGACGTTTTATCCCAAATCGAATCGAGTCGAATTGTCTGCTCAACACAGAAATGATCGGGATAAGTTTTTACGAACAGTTCAGCCGCAGCGCCGATGGCGGCAATCCGCTCGCGCGAAGTTCCCTGAAACAGCGATGCCTTCTGAAACATCGCCAGTCGTTTTTCCAGCGTCTGAATCGCCAGAGTAATGATAATCTCCTCTTTACAGGAGAAGTGGTTATAAATCGTTCCTTTGGAGTACTCCAGCAGACTGGTGAGCCGGTCCATATTCAGACCGTTATACCCGCCTTCGATAAACATCGGGCGCGCACATTCCAGGATCTTCGCTTCGCGTTCCTGCTTTTCACGTTGTTTGCGTTCTCGAGTACTCATAACTCACCATTTTGACGGATCGTCATTTTATGTCAAGATATTAATCGAAATAATTCACAATGCGGGAAATCGCGAGGAAGCGGCCTCAGAGCCCCCCTTGACCCGCTTGGCACACAACACGCTATCTACAATATACATAAAGACTTACAGACCCGCCACTTTGAAAATAATGAATACTGAGTCGGAATCAGCTGACTCGTCCCAAACGAAAATTCCCGAAGCAGATTTCGTACGCTTCGTCATTTTGAGACGGCAGGAAATGCTGTTCCCGTCAACACGAGCCTACGCCTGCTCTTCTCGCTGCTTCTGATATTCCTTGAGCTTTCGGTACAGGGTCCGTTCCCCGATCCCCAGCATTTTGGCAGCCTCTTCCCGCTTGCCGTCCGCAAGATCCAGAGCCCGTTCGATATAGTAACGTTCGACTTCCGAGAAAGGGCGTCCGATCAGGAAATCTGCGCCCGAACGATCTGAAGTATAGCTACTGTCCCCTTCCGGTCCTGATACGGGCACGATTTCTTCGGGCAGGTCATCCAGATCCAGAATCCCATCGGTGTCCAGTACGAGCATTCGCTCGGCGGCGTTTTTGAGCTGGCGAATATTGCCAGGCCAGTCGTAGGACATCAGGGCCCGACGGGCAGCGCGGGAAACACCATCGTAGGGCTTGTGGTACTGCGAAGAGAGTTCCTTGAGGAAATGATCCGTCAACAGGGGGATATCCCCCCGTCGCTCACGCAGAGGAGGGAGTTCGATTTTGACGACGGAGAGCCGGTAATACAGATCCTGGCGAAATGTGCCCTTTTTCACCATCTCCAGCAGGTCCGCATTGGTTGCCGCCACCAGTCGGACATTCAGACTGATCTCTTCGTTCATTCCCAACCGGGCGATCTTTCGATCTTCCAGCACGCGTAACAGTTTGATCTGCGTCTGCATCGGCATCTCGCCGACCTCATCCAGAAACAGTGTGCCTCCGTTCGCATGTTCGAATTTCCCGATTCGTTTTCCCACCGCTCCGGTAAATGCCCCCGGCTCATGACCGAACAGTTCACTTTCCAGAATACTGTCAGGCAGCGCAGAAATATTGAGGGGGACAAACGGCTTGCTTTTGCGTTCGCTGTTCTGATGAATGGCGCGGGCAACAAGTTCTTTCCCCGTGCCACTCTCCCCTTCAATCAGCACGGTACTGTTGGTTGATGCGACGTTTTTCAGTTTGTCGACGATTTTATGCATCTGTGGTGTATTACCAATGACACCTTCAAAACCAAATTTTTCATCCAGCCGTCTGTGCAGTTCGGCATTCCGCCGCATCAGGCGCACCCGCGTCGAAGCTTTTTCGACCGCGTTACGCAGTTCATTGATATCCAGGGGTTTGGTCAGATAAGTATAAGCGCCCAATTGCATCGCGGTCACTGCTGAGTTGATGGATCCGTGCCCCGTCAACACGATGACTTCTGCATCCGGCAGTTCGTCTTTTGCTGTCCGCAGGATCGCCAGCCCGTCGACACCATCCATGCGAAGATCCGTAATGACGATATCCGCCGTTTCGCTTTCGATCAGCTTGGCACCCTGTTCACCGGAAGTGGCAATTTTGCAATCACAGCCAACCCGTTCCAGGCTTTCTGCAACGGCCTGCGCATGGGCTTCATCGTCGTCAATAATTAATACGCGAATGACGATCGATTCCAGATCGGTTTCCGTGGCGTCTTTCGAGCTCATTTAGCGGACTCTCTGCCTTTCCAGATTGGTTGGGGAAAGATTCTTTCCCATGAAGTAAATCGGTTGAATAAAACGAAGAGGATTTGCACAGATCGCTGTTGGACCAGGCAGCCCCCATCATATTCAAGTCAGAATTACAAATAAATTCCCGGGAGTTGTCAAACTTCAGCAAACGGGAAATGAAATGGTGAAACGGGTTCCTCTCCCCTGTTCACTTTCACATTCAATTTTGCCGTGATGCGCATCGATAATTTTTTTGACCGTCGGCAGCCCCAGTCCGCTGCCCCCCGGTTTTGTAGAAAAGAAGGTCTCAAAAATCCGTGATTTCACTTTTTCATCAATGCCTTTTCCGTTATCGATGATGTCGAGATAGACCATTCCGTCTTTATGCGATGTCTGCAGTTCAATCAACCCGCCATCGGGCATTGCCTGTATCACATTGAGGGCCAGGTTCATCAGCACCTGTCGAAACAGCGCCTGATCCACCTGAACCTGGGGGAGGTCGGCATCAAAATGCGGACTGATTTCGATCGAGGCTTCACGCGCCTGGGGCCTGAAAAAATCGATAAAGTCGCTGACCAGATCATTCAGATTGGATGCACTCAGCGCCAGTTTGCCGACCCGGGCAAACTGCAGAAAGGCGTCCAGAATATCCTGCAGATGCTTACATTCCTTCTGAACACTTTCCACTTTCTTCAGCATGCGATGTTTCGCAGGGACATCCAGCGTTTCCAGATCTTCCGTGAGCAGTTCCAGATTCATACTCATCGTTGAAAGGGGATTCTTGATTTCGTGAGCCAACCCTCCGGCCAAGGTCGCAATTTCGGAATACTGCGCTTCAAATTTCTCACGCTCTTCGGCGCTCAACGGGCTTTCATTGATTGCTGATGATCTTGTCATACAATTTATCCAGATCGTCCAGGAAAAGAGGTTTTCGACAAACCAATGCCGAAACCGCATCTACAAAAATAAAACGATGAAGTCATCTCACGGCGAGCTCCTTCATCGTTTTTTATTTTCTCAGATTAAAGAGAATCTTCTCTTACTCTTCTTCTGCTTCTGTATCAACATCTCCGTTGCTTTCACCAGCCTGCTCAGCCAGTACTGCTTTACGGGATAATTTGACTCGATTCTGATCATCAACGGCGATCACCTTCACCTGCAGACGGTCACCCATTTTGCAGATGTCACTGACCGATTTGACGAAACCGTCTGACAGTTCGCTGATATGACACAGTCCATCTTTACCCGGAGCAATCTCAATGAAAGCACCAAATTCTTTAATGGAACTGACGACACCATCATAGATCCGACCGACGCGAATTTCTTCCGTCAGAGCTTCGATATGTGCCATGGCTTTTTCGACCACCGTAACGTTTCCACCGGAAACAGTCACTGTACCATCGTCCTGAATATCGATGGTCGCGCCGGTTTCTTCCTGAATGGCACGAATCGTTTTTCCACCAGGACCGATCAGCAGACCGATTTTCTCGGGATTGATCTTGGTCTGATGCAGACGTGGTGCATATGCAGAAATTTCTGCACGTGGACGACGAATGGCAGTCAACATGGTCCGCAGCAGTTCCAGACGGGCCTTTTTGGCCTGTTCCAGTGTGGCCTTGATGATTTCTTCGTTGATTCCATCATTCTTAAGGTCCAGCTGAATCCCGGTGATCCCTTTCTGAGTACCTGCCACTTTGAAGTCCATGTCACAGAAATGATCTTCATCGCCGATAATGTCAGTCAGAATCTTATATTCTTTGCCTTTGGTCACCAGACCAATGGAAATTCCGGCAACCGGCTGTCGCAGAGGTACACCGGCATCCATCAGAGCCAGAGTTGCCGAGCAGACCGAAGCCATCGAACTACTACCGTTTGATTCCAGAATGTCGGAAATCACGCGGATGGTGTAAGGGAAATCTTCTTCGTTCGGCAGTACCGGTAAAACAGAACGTTCTGCCAGACAACCGTGACCGATTTCGCGACGTCCCGGTCCTCTGATCGGTCGGCATTCACCAACTGAGAAAGAGGGGAAGTAGTAGTGCAACATAAACTGCTGCAGTTCTTCTTCGAACAGACCATCGACCCGCTGTTTATCGCGTGAGGTTCCCAGTGTGACCGTTGCCAGTGACTGAGTTTCACCACGGGTAAAGACCGCTGACCCATGCACTCGCGGCAGGGCACCGGTTTCACAGGTCACATCACGCAGAACGTCAGGGGCCCGTCCATCGAGACGACGACCGGTGATCGCCATTTCGCGGACTGCTTTCGCTTCCAGATCGTGGAATGCTTCTTTGAAGTCTCCAATGGTGGCACCGTCTTCTGTGGTGTCAGCATCTTCGGGAAAGAATTTGTTTATAAGTTCTTCCTGAATGGCTTTGGCACCATCGCGTCGTTCTGCTTTTACAGTACTCTGCATGGCAGAACTCAGCTTCTGGAAAATCGCATCATCCAGTTTGGCCACAAACGGATTTTCTGGAGGAGCTTCGTATTCGAAGGGCTCGATTCCTGCTTTTTCCCGCAGTTCCAGCTGCAATTTGCAGATTTTCGCCAGCTCAGTATGCGCAAGCATAATGGCTTCTAACATTTCGTCTTCGGGAATCTGGTTTCCGAAACCTTCGATCATCAGCACCGATTCGATGGTTCCGGCAACAATCAGATCCAGATCGCCTTCGGCAATCTGTTCGTGATTCGGGAAGACAATTAACTCACCATCAATACGACCGATGCGAACGGCACCGATAGGTCCCTGGAAGGGAACAGGTGAGAGACAGAGCGCCGCTGAGGCACCATTGATTGAGAGCACGTCCGGCTCATTGATGCCATCACAGGACATCACGTTGGACTGGATCTGCAGTTCGTCGTGAAACCCCTTGGGGAACAGCGGACGAATGGGACGGTCGGTTAAACGAGCCGTCAGAATTTCTTTGGTCGTAGGACGACCTTCACGTTTTAAAAATCCACCGGGGAATTTACCGGAAGCCGCGGCGCGTTCCCGATAATCAACCGTCAGTGGAAAAAAATCAATCCCGGGTCTTCCCGGGCCTGTTGCTGCTGCAACAAAGACTACTGTTTCACCATACTGAACCAGAACAGCACCCGCTGCCTGTTTCGCTAACTGACCAGTTGTAAGACTAAGTTTCTGTCCGCCAACCTCACATTCAACAACTACTTTCACAATATTTTCCTAATTCTTTTCCGACAAACCGACACAGAGCAGCAAACAACGAAACTATTTTCGGATGTTTAACTTCTCCAGAATTTCCCTATAGCTTTCTGCATTTTTCTTATGCAAGTAATCCAGCAGACTACGACGACGACTGACCATCTGCAGCAAACCTCTTCGGCTGGCGTGGTCTTTCGAGTTTGATCGTAAATGCTCTGTTAAATTAACAATCCGTTCTGTAAGTACAGCAATCTGCACTTCAGCAGATCCGGTATCCCCTGTTTTGGACTGATATTCTTGAATCAATTCTGCTCTTCGTTCCTGCGTGACTGACATTCTTCTAACCTAAACCTTTAAAACAAACCACTTGACAAACAGAGAAGATCGGGGAAAACCCAATGCAAAGACAGCCACTACGTCCGTGTCTTGACTTCATCTGAGACTGGTAATGGCGAGAGAAAACAAAGCTATTACGCTAGCTTTCAGGGTATTTAAGGTACTTAATGTAGCAATTTGAATAGATTATTCAATGGATACGCTACCTCGATTACGAAAACCTGTCTGAATAGAATCAGAGAGACTTCTTTTTTTCGTATTCTTTCCCATTCCCCACAGGAGCCCACCTGAACACCATGCCCGTAAATCATTTGGCAGTATCATGTTAACTCACGCACAACCACTTCATTCCCCTGGATATGCGCAATTTCTACCGAGGCCCCAGACGGGATAAATGGCCCCTCGCTGATGACATCAACCCAGACGCCATCGATTTCAACCCGCCCTGCCGGGCGTAAAACGGAGCGCGTTACCCCCTGCATGCCGACTTCCAGATGCAGGCCTTTCACCTTCAAACCAGCTTTGCCGGGCAGCAGATCGGGATCCAGCTGGATCTCGTGAGTCCCGGGTTTCTGATGTTCGCCCGGAGGCGACAGTACAATCGAACTCATCAGTTTTGATTCGGGTAAAAAACGATTGAGCACGATCGCGAGGATAATGACCGTGACGAGCGAGGCACTCATTGTCCCTACCGTACTCGACATGGTGGCAAAATCTGAACCGGGACGCAGTGTATTAAAATCACCAAAGGTCTGGCTGGCCAGAATGATCGAAGTCACAACCAGAAGACCGCCCGAGATCCCGAAAATACCAAAACCGGGGATGACAAAGATTTCCAGCAGGATACAAATCAACCCGATACTGAAGATCATGACTTCCAGGTAACCGGCTGTTCCCCCCAGAAAGCGGCTCCAGAAAAAGAGTCCAAAACAGACTGCTGACATGATGCCGAACAAACCGGTCAACGTGTAGAGTTCCAGGTAGACAAAGATCGCCCCCAAAATGAACAGCAGGAAAGTAATGATCTGAGAATTCAAAATATAGACCAGTGTATCAACCCAGGTTCGTCCTACCGCTTTCAGTTTGACATCAGGGGGAATCCCCAGTCGCTGCTTGAGTTCATCCATGTCCCGGACAGGCGGTTCTGCTATTTTTAATTCATGCGCCCGCCCCCCGTTGACCGTCAATAAATTTGCTTTCCGCGACTCGGGCACGGCTGGTCCCTGGATCCATTCGCCATTCGATTGATGAATTTCATCTTCACTCATGTACCAGAGTTGGCCGGTTTTACTGTTGGTGACCTCGTAGACGATCAGATCTTTATCGGACATCGCTTCGCAGACTGCCGCGGGTCGCCCCTTTTTCTCTGCCAGATCCTTCAATGTCACGCGCAGGGAGCTCAGAATTTTTTCTGGTACGTGCTCGAACTGCCCGTCCTCTTTCATTTCAATGGGCCCGGCGTCTCCCGTTTGTGCCCCGGGACGCATGAAGATTTCGTCGCAGCCCAACGCGATAATAGCGGCACTACTCATGGCATGATCAGGAATATAAGCCACCGTTCTCACCTGTCTTGAATCCAGATCGGCGATCATATTCGCCAGATTGGTGCCGGACATCAGGTAGCCTCCCCCTGAATCAATCTCAAATATCAGCATATTCGCACCGGAATTGACGGCCCGATTAATCTGTCGTTCAAGAAAAGCCTCGAGCAGTGGTTCAATCATCCCGTCCACTTTAATCAGCATGACTTTAGGGGCTTCTCCCAGGGTGGGATCATCGCGTAATTTCTCGCGGGGAATCCCATATATCTCAGCCAGTTCGCCACGTGTGGGGGCCAGTTGCTGTACCAGCACATCCAGGGCGCGGGCCTTGCTGCCTGAAAAAACGCCCAGCGAACCGACTTCTTTAATGGTTTCGACATCGGTGATCACGGCCATATTATCCTGCAGCCGTTTTAGCTCATCGGGAGTCACGATGCGGGAGATAATCTGTCTGTTTTCGCCTTCTCCCTGTTGTATTTTTACTTTCAGGACGGCCTGCTGTGGGTCCATCATGCCCAGGGCCAGGGCGCGACTCAGCTTGGCATTGTGGCGTTTCTCAACGATGGACAGCACGAACTCGCGCTCATCCCGATCCAGTGCTTTACCATACCCTATGTCACCCAGTTCCGCGTCCGGATGCATCACGATTTCATCACAGGCCAGTGCCAGAACCACATTGTTTCCGATCACTGTTTCCGGAATCCAGGCAATGGTTTTTAAATCGGATAACTGGGCGGATGCCAGAAATTTGGCCAGCCCCTGCACCTGGTGAAACGGGCTGGAACCAGGTGAGATCTGGAGTACCAGATACCCCTTCTGCCCTGATTTGGCTGCTTCATTCTGCAATGACAAAGCGGCATTCGTGACTCTTCCATAGGTCACTTCCCCCACGGGGCTCTCGATTGTCATAAACAAGGCCGGTCTCGAAGGAGGCGCATCGGCGTCTGCCTTCTTTTCAGGTTCCGCAGACTGCTTCTGCGGCTTTTCAGACGGAGCCGGATCGGCCCGCAAAGTTGAACTTCCATTGAGCACCAGCAGTCCCAGAATAAAAGCCAGTAGCATCTGGTTGACATGTTTCATCGTGTGACTTTCACCGTTTTCAATATGAGATAGCAATGCCTGTGATTCACCTGAGGTTACGCTCACGCTGAACCCGGAACGTTCAATACCCATTATTATTGTATCATAGCCAGATACTGATCATCTGGTGTACTCTTTTTAACGAGATTTTACACCCGACAGATCAATTCATTTCCCCAATTATAGACGAATTACCATGGGTAAATAAGACGCTCTTCCATTCTTACACCCCGAGATGAAGAAACTTCATAAATTTCCCTGTTTCGGAATGGACACTCAATCGAAATACGCCGTTCGGGTCGACCGATTCAGCATAGTTAACCGTCCTGTTCATTCCTTCCCTCCGGTCGGAATTTTTAAACCGGAAGAAATTCCGAGAAAACAGGTTAAATTCTCAGAATCAACCTCTTACAATATAGAAGCAACTCTCAATCGACACTCCAAAGGGCAGTCATGTCATTTTACGGCTATCACCCCATCATCGAAAAATGGTTCCGGAAACGTTTTCAGGGGCCGACCGAACCGCAGCAACAGGGCTGGCCGTGTATCAATCGGGGTGAGCACACTTTGATCTCGGCTCCCACCGGTAGTGGAAAAACGCTGACCGCATTCCTCTCAGTCATTGACCGTCTGGTGAAACGCTCGCTCGCTGGTGACCTGGATGATGAAACCAGTGTCATCTATGTTTCACCGCTGCGGGCTCTGTCCAATGACATGCATCGCAACCTGGAACAGCCACTGGAAGAGATTTCCCAGCTTCTGGAAGAAGCCGGCGAGATATTCACACCGATCCGTATCGGCCTGCGAACGGGAGACACGCCCTCTTCAAAACGCGCCGCACTCGTCAAACGCCCGCCTCATATCCTGGTGACAACCCCCGAATCGCTCTATTTAATGCTAACCGGTTCCAAAGCACGGGAAACACTGAAAACGGTCGAGACCGTGATTGTCGATGAAATTCACGCTTTGTTAAGAGACAAACGGGGTTCTCACTGGTCGATCACTTTAGAACGACTGGAAGCACTGGTTGAACACCCCCTGCAACGCATCGGCCTGTCCGCAACACAGAAACCACTGGATCGCGTGGCGCAGTACCTGGTAGGTCATCGGCCTGAAATCGAAATCACCGCAAATCCTCCCTCAGAAGAGCAAAGTGAATACCCGGAGCAGACCTGTCGGATCGTGAATATCGGGCATTCCCGTACGCTGGATGTCGCTATCCAGGTCCCCCCATCTGAATTGAGCGCGATCTGCAGCCACGAACAATGGGCGGAAGTGCTGGAACAGATTATTGAACTGATTAACTCACATCACAGTACGTTGATCTTCGTGAATACCCGCCGTCTGGCAGAACGCATTACGCACCAGCTCACCGAACGACTGGGAGAGGAAGTAGTCGGCAGCCATCACGGTTCCTTATCTGCAAAAATTCGACATCGTACCGAACAGAAACTGAAAAGCGGCGAACTCAAAGCGGTCATCGCGACTGCCTCCCTGGAACTGGGCATCGACGTCGGCTATATCGACCTGGTTGTACAGATTGGTTCACCGCGTGGCATCGCCACATTTCTGCAGCGCATCGGCCGCTCCGGGCATTCTCTCGGACTGGTCCCCAAAGGGCGGATCTTTGCGCTTTCACGCGACGAGCTGGTGGAAAGCATGGCTTTGGTTCGTTCGATCAAACAGGGTATTCTGGATACGGTCCGTATGCCGGAAGCGCCCATTGATATCCTGGCGCAACAGATCACCGCCGAAGTCGCCTGCCAGGAATGGAACACGGATGAACTGTTTGACACACTGACCCGTGCTTATTCCTACCGCAACCTCAAGCGCAAAGATTTTGACAGTACAATTCAGTTCCTCAGCGAAGGCATCAGCAGTACCTCTGGCCGTAGCCGCGTCTATCTGCATCATGATCAGGTTCAGAACCGCGTCCGCAGCCGCAAAAATGCCCGACTCGTCTCCACGATGAACGGCGGTGCGATCCCCGAAATCGCTTCTTACCGTGTGGTCACCGAAGAAGACCAGACCGTGGTCGGCTCCGTGGACGAAGACTTCGCTGTCGAGAGCATGGCCGGCGATATCTTCCTGCTGGGAAACACATCCTGGCAGGTGCGCTACGTGCGTGGCGGGGATGTCACCGTGGTCGACGCGCATGGTGCGCCCCCTTCCATTCCATTCTGGTTTGGTGAAGCTCCCGGGCGTTCGCTGGAACTGTCGACAGAAATCTCGCATTTAAGAGAAGAACTGGAACGCCGCATCGAAGACACCGAACGGGCGATACTCTGGCTCTCACAAGAGACCAATACCGACGAATGGGGCAGCAAGCAGATCGTGGAATACTTCCAGGCACAGAAAGCCGCCCTGGGAGTCGTACCCACGCAAAAACGAATTGTGTTTGAACGTTTTTTTGATGAATCGGGGGGCATGCAACTGGTAATTCACGCTCCCTTTGGAGGCGACATCAACCGCGCGTGGGGTTATACCATGCGAAAACGTTTCTGCCGCTCCTACAACTTTGAACTGCAGGCGACCGCCGACGATAACGGCATCATTCTTTCACTGGGACCGCAGCACAGCTTCCCGCTGGAGAGCCTGTTTTCCATGCTCAATACCCGGAATGTGCAGCAACTGTCCGAGCAGGCGATTCTGGATCATCCCATGTTCCATGTGCGCTGGCGCTGGAATGTGACGCGGGCTTTGCTGGTCTCGCGCATGCAGAACGGTAAAAAAGTTCCACCGCCGTTACAACGTTTTCGTGCAGAAGACTTACTCACCGCGGTCTTCCCGCGACTGACGGGTTGCCCTGAAAACGAAATTGGGGAGATCGTCAGACCCGATCACATCCTCGTCGACCAGACACTTTACGATTGCCTGAATGAGCAACTTGATATCGAGGGTTTGAAAAACGTTCTGCTCGAAATCGAACAGGGCTCGGTCAAACTCATTCCCCGCGATACCCGGGAACCATCTCCCTTCTGCTACGAACTGCTTAACTCCAGTCCTTATACGTTTCTGGATGGAGGCGAAGCGCAGGAACGCCGGGCGCGGGCAGTCGCGACTCGACATACACTTTCTGTTGAAAGTGTGGAAGATCTGGGAAGGCTCTCTCCAGAAGCCATCGCCCAGGTCTGTCAGGAAGCGCAACCCGTCGTGCGAAATGCCGATGAATTTCACGATGTGCTGCTGGGACGCATCCACCTGCCCGTCAACGAACGTCCTGAATGGTCTGACTGGTATCAGGAACTGGAAGCGACCGGACGTGCTACTACTCTGTCCCGAACAGTTTCAGGTCCCGATCAGAAGACCGCTCACAGCTGGGTCGCCACGGAACGACTGCCGGCCGCATTGGCTGCTTTTCCGGAGAGTCAACATGCTCCCCATGTGAACGTTCCCGCTGGTGTGCAGCAGGAATGGGAATCGACGGAAGCCCGCACCTCGATCATTCGCGGCCTGCTGGATAACTGCGGCCCCCAGACGGTTGCTGAACTGGCAAATCAGGCAGGTATGACAGATGCGCAAACCGAAGCTGCTTTAATGGCGCTGGAAGGCGAAGGCATCGCCATGCAGGGGTATTTCCGCATCAAAGACCCCAACTGGGACCAGAGCCTGGATGAGTCCGGGACAACAGAGTCTAAAAAAGAAGCGTCCCCTGCTCCGCCCAAAGAATGGTGTCATCGACGGCTGCTCTCCCGCATCCATCGCCTGACTCTGCAGGGTTTACGAGCCCAGGTTCAACCTGTGGATGTCAGTGTATTGATTCAATATCTGACACGTTTACATGGATTGACGGAGGACGAAAAACGATCCGGCACCAATGGTCTGTTTGAAGTCCTTTCAATGTTGCAAGGCATCGATATCCCGGCGATCTGCTGGGAACGGGACATTCTGCCTGCCCGGCTGTCGAATTATCAGAGCAGTCATCTGGATGAACTCTGCTTTACCGGAGAAGTGGGCTGGGGGCGTCTGTACCCTCCCCGCCGCACCGCCGATCAGGGCAAAGCGATGACCGGCATCACACGCAATGCGCCGGTCTCATTCTTCCTGAGAGAAGACATTCCCTGGCTGGCCTGTTTCAATCAGGTCTCCTCAAATCTGGAAGACAGTGAAGCAGAACACCACCTGAGTAGCCCTGCACAGGAAGTTCAGGAACTGTTAACGCAACGGGGCGCCCTGTTTGCTACTGATCTGATGGCGACGACCCAGTCACTGCCTTCGCAGATTGCTGATTCGCTGGGAGAACTCATCTCCCGTGGCCTGGTGACCTCGGACAGTTTCTCCGGCATGCGACAGTTTACAGAAGATCGTATTTCCAAAAACAGACGATCTTCCCGCAAATCGCGAATCGGCCTGGTTCGGAAAAGATCGACTCCGAACAACACCGGACGCTGGTCGATCTGGAGACGGGAATCCAGTGAGGAAGTGGAAGAACGGAGCCTGCAGTACTTTGAATATGTTGAACAGTGGGCCTGGCAGCTGATCAGACGCTGGGGTGTAGTCTTTCGCGATTTACTCAGCAAGGAATCCGGCGCACCACGATGGTTTGAATTACTGCAGATTTACCGCCGACTGGAAGCGCGTGGGGAAATTCGAGGCGGTCGGTTTGTAACCGGGGTCGCGGGGGAGCAGTTTGCCATGTCGGGCACGATTCAGGAATTGCGCAAACTGCGTGATGCCCCGACCAGCGATGAATTAACAATTCTTTCTGCTACCGACCCGCTGAATCTGACAGGAATTCTCACCAAAGATGCGCGGGTGCCGGCGACTCCTGCCAATCGCATCGCCTACTGGAATGGGAATCTGATTGCCTGGGCCAAGAACGAAGAACTGTTTCTGCTGACAAAGGTTTCAGAGAAACTCAAACGGGAGCTGATCCTGGGATTCGGACTCCCCATTCAGGAATTCAACAGACAGCAAACGTTGGAGGAGAATTCCTCGGATGAGCTGGAAGTGACGTCACAATCCGTGTCTAATGCAGAAGACCAGCTGATCCCCACTGGTAACGACGCCAGTCTTCCTGATAAAAAATCGCCGCGTCCTTCTTTTCTCTGAGATGTAAGTCAGTGGCGTTTCCCTAAATATGACTGCGAAACAAAGAATGTCAGACACTCTTTTCAAAATATGCAGAAACCCGTTATTGGCGTTGATGATTTTGTGCTGTGTAAATGCGAATCCCGCCCGACTGCAGTCTGCATCAGAAAAAACAGATTCCCTCGACGTCAAAGAATTATTGAAATCAGCTTATGAACATCAGCAGCATGGCCGCTATGAAGAATCGCGCGAAGTGTATGACCAGGCAGCAAAACAACTGGGAGAAATCACACCGCAAACTGCAGAAGCGAATCTGAAATTACAACAGGGACTGATTGAACTGGATCGGCTGACGGGGAAGACCAGCGCAGCCATCAAAAGGCTGGAGGCGGCGATTAAACAGACTCCCGACCAGCCGCTTCTGCACGCTGTCGGTGCGCGGCTCACATACGAAACGGGAGAATACAACAAAGCTCACCAATATGTGGCCCGTGCGCTGGCTTTGGATTCTGATCAGCCGCTGGCCCACCTGATCCAGGCGCATCTGCTGACCGATGCTGGCAAAATTGATGAAGCCAATGAAGGTTATCGCTGGTTTGTCCGCTATTACAACCGGGCTCAACCTGAAGATGCGGAAACACTGCTGCAGATTGCGGAAGGGGCCACTCAGTACGCACGGTGGAACAGTGTTTCGCAGATCTTTACTTTTGTGATCAACACGGTTTGCCCGGATGCCCTGAAAGCCGATCCGCTGGCCTGGCAGGCTTCCTACATCAGTGGTTCGATTCTGCAGGAGAAATACAATCGTCCCCAGGCCGCGGACGAATTTACCGCCGCTCTGAAAATCAATCCTCAGGCGGCTGAAGTTTATGTTGCCCTCGCCTTTTCCGCCATTGAAAGCCATGATTTTGACCTGGCTGTCAAAATGATTAATCGGGCACTGGAAATTAATCCCCAGTCAGTCGACGCGCTGCTCACCCGCTGCGACCTGGAACTGATTAACGGTCAATATCAACAGGCTCTGAAAACAGCACAGACAGCGGCTGACATCAATGCCCGCAGCCAGTTGGTTCTCGCCAGACTGGCTGCCTGCTATCTGCTGCTGGATGGAGTTCCCGCTCGCGAATCACTGGCGGAACTGTTTAATGCTGACGATAATTCTGAAACGAAAACAACTTCATCCCGTTTTACGAAGCTCACTGTAGACCTGCTGAAACAAAATCCAAAACCGGGCTACTTTCTGTATGAACTGGCCCAGTTGATGGAAATGAAACGTCGGTTTGTGTTTGCCGAATTTGCTTACCTGAAAACCATCAGCCTCATGCCTCAGCTTTCCGGTCCCAAATCTTCACTCGGGATGCTCTACATGCAGATGGGAAAAACAGAGCTGGCGCAGCAGACCTTGGACGAAGCATTCAAATCGGACCCTTACCATGTGCGCGTCAGCAATATGCGGAAAGTGCTCGGCGTCCTTGAGTCATACGGCGCCATCGTCACCGATCATTTTGTGATTCGTTACGATTCCAGGGCCGACGCGATACTCGGTCAGTACATGGCGGATTACCTGGAAGAGATCTACCCGGAACTCGCCGCACAGTTCGGATATGAGCCGCCGGGTAAAACGCAGTTTGAAATCTATCACGATGCCAAAGGGCTGGGCGCCCATCAGTGGTTCAGTGCCCGCATGATTGGCCTGCCCTGGATTCAGACCATCGGCGCTTCTACCGGGGCCGTTGTCGCGTTGACTTCACCGACGGCCATGAAAGAGCCCTTCAACTGGGCCAGTGTTCTCAAACATGAGCTGGTACATGTTTTTACCCTGCAGCAGACGAAATACAAAATTCCCCACTGGTTTACAGAAGCTTTGGCAGTACGCAGTGAAGGCAGCGCCCGCCCGCAGCGGTTCAACCAGTTGCTGGTCAAGCGTGTTCCAAAAGGAGAAATCTATTCGCTGGAAGAACTGGACGGCGTATTCGTCAGGCCCAAGTCATCGGAAAACTGGAATTTCGCTTACTGCCAGAGCCTGCTGTGTGCCGACTTTATGGTGGAAGAATTCGGCGAAGACGCATTGAAAAAGCTGCTGACGTCGTATCAGAACCAGCGTTCCACAGAGGAAGCGGTGAAAGAGTGTTTTCAAATCAGTCTCGAAGAATTTGAGAAGCATTATCATGCCTATCTGAAAAAAATCACCGCATCCCTGAAAGGTTACCGGACAGAATCAACACGCAGTTTCAAGGAACTGCAGAAAGATTACGAAGCGGATCAACAAAACCTGGCTCTGGCCGGCGAATATGCAGCCAATCTGCTGTCTCGTCGCAAAAAACAGGAAGCACGAAATCTGGCTCAATCGGTTCTGAGCCGAAATCCGGCACAACCACAGGCCGCTCTGACCATCGCTCGACTGGAACTGCTTTCCGAAGATCTCCCCGCTGCCCTGGCGATTATGCAACCTGCATTGAAAGCGAAAACAGACGATGTCGAACTGCTGGGTCTCGCAGGAAAAATCCTGCTGAAACAGAAACAGTATCCGGAAGCATTAGCCATTTACGAAGCGGCTCACAAAAAATATCCTTATCAGACGGAATGGCTGCAGGGACTGGCGATCATCTATCGCCACCTGACAGAAGATCAAAAACAGAAAGAAGCACTGTTAAAACTGGTCCACCTGGATCCCACTGATGTAGACAGTATGCAGGAGTTAATGTATCTGTATCAGAGTGAAGGAGACCTGAAAGAGACACTTCACTGGGGCCAGGCGGCGCTGCAGATCGATGTGCTGGACCCGGAGACCCATGAATGCCTGGCAGAGACGGCATTAAAGTTGAAGCAACCTGAACTGGCGATTCGCGAATATCGTGTGCTGCTGCAGCTCGACGGAAAAAACACGGAAGCCCGCTACCAACTGGCAAAGGCCTTATTCGAAAGCGGAAAAAAACAGGAAGCGGAAACCGAAGTCGAGCAACTGTTAAAACTGAATCCCGATCATGCAGCAGGCAGAGAATTAAAAGCCAAACTTTAGACTGTAAAATCCCAGCACACTGAATTAAAGGAACCCTTGTGAGCGAAACGCCCCAGCCCCCCTCTTCAGCCTCTACCAATGAGGGTAAGCAACAGCAGAATGCCTTGTCGTTGTCTGACTTTCAGTCGGTGATCCATAAGATGTTCTACGAAAAAGATCAGTCGCGGGGCATTGAAGGGACCTTTATGTGGTTCATGGAAGAGGTGGGAGAATTATCCTCGGCGCTGCGGGATAATACGGACCGGGAGAATCTGGAAGAGGAATTCGCCGATGTGCTGGCCTGGCTGGCGACCATGGCGAATGTTGCGGGAGTGGATCTGGAACAGGCGGTATCCCGCAAGTATGTTCAGGGCTGCCCCCGCTGTCATCAGATCGTTTGTACCTGTGATCTGGCCTGGAAGCCCTGAAACGTAAATGCGATTCCCATAAAGATTTGAGTCATAAAGATTGACACTGCTTCACTGTAGAATTTAGACTGGAGTCATGCGTGGAAAGTAGTGACTCCTGATTCCTGTCAGCAATTATCTCTCATCTCAGATTGCTATCGCATCACTATGGTAAAATATTGCGCAGATGATTCTCGTAATTCGGTAAGACATCACATTAATCACATGTTGAAGGTGTGGATGCCTGCTCTGGTTCTATGCAGCCTGATTCCGGCGATCGTTCACGCACAACCCCCCCAGGCAGAAATCGATGCTGCCATACAGCGCGGTGTGGCATTTCTGAAAAATACTCCTGATTATGGCCGCAGTGGTCTGAATGCATTTGTAGCTTACACACTCCTGAAAACAGGTGAGTCACCTGATTCACCCTATATTCAGAATTGCGTCAAGAATATATTGGCCGATCATAATCAGAAAAATGAAAAAGGGGAAATAATCTACCAGCCGGGGCGTGACTACAATTATTGCGCGGGAGTCCAGTTGATGGTTCTCGAAGCGATCGACCCGGAAAAATATCAGACAGAGATTCAGACCACTGTGGATTTCCTCATCAGGACGCAACACTCTACCGGCAGCTGGTATTATCCAGGTAACAATCCGCACAATGGTGATACCAGTATTACTCAATATGCCATTCTGGGACTCTGGGCTGCAGAACGTGCCGGAGTACAGTGTCCCACTGCAGTCTGGGATAAGGCAGCACGCTGGCATTTGACAACCCAGCTGCGAGATGGAGGATTTGGTTACCATCCGGCTTCACCTTCCGAAGCGACAGCCAAACACACCATGGGGGTCGCCGGCACGGGCAGCCTGTATGTAATCTCCCTGATGCTTTACCCTGAGGGAAAACCGCGCACGGCCGACAATCCCCAGACGGGGAGCATCAGAAAAAAACGATTTGGTTTTCTGGAGAAAGTCGAACTGGCAGAAAAGCCAGTTGGCAATGAAAAGAACCTGATTACCAAACCGAATATTCCATTAAGTGCAATCGAAAATGCGAAATCAAAAGGGGGAGACTGGGTCATTAGGAATTACAACATCCGTAACCCAACCGGTTGGCCCATTTATTACCTGTATGGACTGGAACGAATCGCTGCGCTGGCAGATGCTAAAAAACTGGGACCGCACGACTGGTATGCGGATGGAGCCCAACAGCTGCTCACGACCCAGCGCGATGACGGCAGCTGGTATGGAGTAGGGAACATTTCTCCTTCCACCTGCCTGGCGATTATTTTTCTTTCCAAGGCAACCGGTAAAACGTTACACCGAAAGTATCAACCTGAACCGGTCGGATCCGGACTGCTGGCAGGAGGCAGAGGTCTGCCCAAAAACCTTGCAGAAGTTCAGATGCGAAACGGCAAAGTGGAAAGTAAATCACTGTCCGGCGATCTCACTGAGCTGCTGGCACAACTCGAAGATCCTGCGAATGCTGATCTGGAAGCCACCCAGGAATCACTGATCGAAACCATCACCCTGGGTGATCGCGAGAAACTGATCCAGCAGAAAGAACGCGTGTTGAAACTGATCGAGGCCCGCTCACCCGATGTCCGCAGAACCGCGATCTGGGCGCTGGCGCGTACCAATGATTTTACTGTGGCACCGCGGCTGATTGATGCGTTGAAAGATCCCGATTTAGGCGTACGCATTGAAGCGCGAAATGGTCTCTGTACTCTCAGCCGAAAAATCAGAGGGCTGGGAATGCCCGAAGATCCACTGGCAGACGCTCCGGAAAACCTGGATGAAAAAGAACGGATTCAGATTGTCAATCAGTGGTCAGATGAAACAGCAAAACGCTGGCAGAAATGGTATAACAGCATCAAACCCTTTGAAGAAAAATTCAACCTCTACGAAGTGCTCAACCAGCTCCCCGCGTCGAAATAACCTCAATCAATTCATCTCCTAGAGATTCGCTACATACAATGGCACAGGCACCACCACAAGAAGATCATCGCAAGTCGCCGGTCATGCGGGTTACCCAGTATGACCAGGTGAGTTCGTCGCTGATCGCGATTGTGCTGGCTTTGGTGATCGCTGTGCTCTGGCTCTCCATTGTCTGGTTCACCAATCGCCTGCCTCAGACCGAAAACGAGGTGGCTTTAGAGATGATTGACCTGTCGGGTGGAGCAGAAGATGGCTCGCCCGATGAGGAACTGCTGGTTGAATCGCCTGAAGATCCGGTTGATGATCCGTCCCAGGTTGATACCCCCAGCGAGGAAAACCAGGTAGAAGAGATGCTGGACAGCGTAGTTGAGCTGTCAGACAAAGCCACTCAGCAGGTACAACAGCAGATGCAAACCGATCTGACCAACTCGGGTAAAGTCGGGAGTGCTGCCGGCACAGGCAAACGGGCGCTGGGCTTTGGACCAGGCAAGAAAGGGCTGCCGCGCGAGCAGCGGTGGTTTATTAAATTCTCCGATCGTGGCTCTCTGATTGATTACGCCCGGCAACTGGATTATTTCAAAATCGAACTGGGGGCCCTGCTCCGCAGCGGCAAAATGATCTATCTCTCCAATCTGTCATCAGATAAACCCGTGACGCGTACTGCGTCTTCGGGAGCGGACGAAAAACGACTCTACATGACCTGGCAGGGAGGCGAGCGCAGAACCAGCGATATCAGTCTCTTTAAAAAAGCCGGGCACGATGTGACCGGGGCCATCCTGTTTCACTTCTATCCCAAAGAGACAGAAAACCAGTTACTGACGCAGGAAAAAAAGTATCGCAATAAGAACTTTGATGAAATCCGCAGAACCTATTTTACAGTTCGCGGAAATCGTTCCGGATACACCTTTGATGTGACTCGACAAACTTATTTCCATTAAATGAGATAATCAGCAGGCAACTATGAACTACTCCCTTGCTCCGATATTAAATGCCGCCGGAATTGCCATCTACGTATCACTGGGTTTGACGGCTCTGTACGGTGTTTTCTGTGTGATTCTGCTGGTCAGGCAAATCTCACAAAAACGCTTTATGACACAAAATGCAGCGAATGAATTTCTCGATCAGATTCACGAAGACATCGAGAATAAAAATTATGAATCGGTAATCAACCTCTGCGATTCCCCCCCCTACTGGAGTAAGGCGGTCCCCCAGTTGATTCTGGTAGCCATGGCGAACCTGGAACGTCCTGCGAAAAAACTCAGACAGATGCTCGCTGAAAAGTTTGAACGGGATATTCTGGCTGACCTCGAATATCGCATGTCCTGGATCAGTACGATTGTGAAAAGCGCCCCGATGCTCGGGCTGCTGGGAACCGTCATCGGGATGATCAACGCGTTTGACAAAATCGGCAACATGCAGGAATCAGGTGGCGATCCCAGCCAGCTGGCGGGAGAAATCAGTTTTGCCTTATTCACCACGGCCGCTGGTCTGGCAGTGGCGATTCCGCTGGTCATGGCAGGGGCATTAATCCATGTGAGAATCGGCAAACTGCAGGATTCGGTCCAGGAGCATACGGGCGAATTTCTCGAGATCCTGGAAGACTCCCGTAAGTCGTGATTCACTAAGGTATACAGAACATGGCGCGTAAGAAATCATTATTTAACGGCGATTCCGACGGCTGGAAGAAGCGTCCGGCTGCCGGAGCGGGTGACGACCTCGACATCACGCCGATGATCGATGTCACATTCCTGTTGTTGATTTTTTTCATGGTCACTTCAACCATGCAGGCCACGCAGGATTCTGATGTCCCCGTTGCCCGCCACGGTGTCGGCGTCGATACGCGGGGTTCCACCATTGTCCTGGTTCACAATGATGGAAACGGACTCAACGGTCAAAGTGTCATCGAGTTGAAAGAAGCTGGCGGCGCAATCGAAGTCTCGCTGGATGAACTGACGGCTCGCGTTCGCGAACGTGTGCAGAACGGGGTCATGGATGTCATTATCAAAGCGGATCGTGGCGTTCCGCATGGATTTGTACAGGAGGTCACACGCGCCGTGACCGAAGTGGATGGCGTAAAATTTTATATTGGAATTGAAGAGAAGAAAAACAACTGATTTTTCAGCGGGAAAGAACGTAATACAGATGAGAACGCTCCTACAGGTACTCAAATACTGAATCTCATATGCCAATCAAGTTTTATTGTAAAAAGTGTGGTCAAAGGCTGAGCATTACCAGCAAAAGAGCGGGTAAGGCTGTCGCCTGTCCTGCGTGCCGAAGCCGGATCACCATACCATTTGAGAGCGAGGACAAGCGCACTGATCCGCCGACAACGGCTCCCGCTGCGGAAGAACCACCAGTCCCCCCTCGCAAAAAACATCCAGAGACTGTCCCCACTCCTGCCGCAGACACTCCTCTGGATGAAGAACAGGACCAGCTACTACACGACCTGGACGACCTGGGGCCGATCGGCGAAAGCTGGGACGAACTGCTCGCCGGTGACTGGGAACAGGAACCAGAACCAGAATCGTTCCCGCAGCCTGAGCCCGTCGTTTCTGACGAGTTGAAAGAACCTGAACCTCCTGTGGAAGAGGAGTCGCCTCAACTTGAATCTTCTCCCGGAGAGTTTTTTGAAGAAGAAGAAGAAGCGCAGGTAGAGGAAGTCGATGATACTTTCGCTGCCGAGCCGGAGACTGAACCAGTCGCGGAGAGTGAACCAGCGGTATCTCCGGAAGTGATGGATCCGAAAATCCCACTCGAATCAGTGCCCGAAGCTGTCTCCCGTGAAATCGTACCTGAGCCTGAAGAATCAGCTGTTCCTCCCATTGCATCAACAGAGACAGCCCCAGAAACTGCGACGGCTGTTAAAAAGTATTTCCCCCCCGAAGAAGACGAAGACGATGAGGACGACGACGATGGTTTCTCAATCCGTTCTGCCGATTCCGAATTTGAAGAGATGGATCTGACGCCGATGGTCGATGTCACGTTTCTGCTGTTGATCTTTTTTATGATCACCGCTTCGTTCAGTCTGCAGAAAAGCATTCAGGTGCCACCACCCAATCCGGACGAGGATGGCGTCTCCCAATCCCTGCAGACACTGGATGACTTCCGGGAAGAATCCATCATCGTCGAGATCGACAATAATAACGGTATTTATGTAGACGACACCAAACTCTCCAATCCTGCTGAAATTGTCCAGGCGATTCTGGACCGGCGCGACGCGGACGGAAAACCAAAATCAGAACTGGTACTCAGTGCGCATAAAGCAGCGCGACATGAAACGGTGGTCGCGGTTGTGGATGCAGCGAATGAAGTCGGGATGCAAAAAATCCGGCTCGCCTCTTACAAGGGGCCTGAAGACTGATCCGTATCAGTCAGAACACTCCTGCAATGCACGCCTATGACCTTCAAAAAAGATAAGTATCTGAAATGGCAAGTTTAGAAATTTCATTCCTGTCTGGAAAACATCAGATCATCGAGCTGTCAAAACAACAGCCCGTTTCGATCGGCAGCCATGCTTCCAATGATTTACAGATAGATAATGAGAATGTTGCTTCGATGCAGTGCCGGATCAGCTGGAACAAAAAAGGCTTTGAAGTTCTCGCTGCGACCAGTGACGGTATCGAAATCAACGGAACCATGTCCGGGCGGTCCCTGTTAAAGGATGGGGATCTGATTCGGATTGGAGAGGCGGACATTCTGTTTGTTGATGAGGTCGACCTGCTTGATCTGAGTGAACCACTGCCGGATGCTGCAGAAGATGCGGAAAGCTCCATGTATGACCTCAAACCGGTCAGCCAGGATGAACTGGAACTGGTTTTACAGAACCCCCTCAAACCCAAAGAAGAAACGGCCCCCCCGGAAAAGAAACCCCCTAAACAGAAGAAATCCTCAAAAAAGAAATCTGCCAGATCAAAGAAATCTGCCAGACAGAAAGAGACTCTCCAGGACGATGATGAAGAAATCCTGGATGTCGACGACCTGGACCTGGTTTCCGCTGCGGAAATGCTGACTTATGAAGAACCTGATTCCACTGGCGGTACACCTGCCGGAACGTTTCTCGCTCGCTCCAGTGAACATGCCTCTGATGAGGAAGAGACAGCCAACGATGATCGTTCGAAAGCACAAAGTCCCCTTTCTCTGAAAGACCGTGTCCGTCGACGTTCTTCCCGTAACGCAGTAAGACCGGGCGAACGCCGGGTGGTCCGCTCCCCGTTTGTGCTTTCACTGGCAGGTGGTAGCATTCTACTGGTATTAATCGCCTTAACGTTCTGGTTTATCATTGGACGGGATACCGCAAAGCGTCATTTCGATGCAGCAGTCCAGGAGATGGAAGCTGGTAAATATTCTCAGGCCATTCAACTGTTTGAACATTTCCTGGAAAATTATAACAAGAGTGACTACGCCGACGAAGCACGGATCATGCTCAGTGAATCACTGGTGGAAAAAGAAATCTCCGGCTCGACACCTGCCTGGAGCAGGGGGCTGGAAGCGACGAATCAGTTCATAAAAAAACACCGTGATGATTCTGACTTCAAAGCACTGTATCCGACGCTGGTCGACTACGGACAGCGCATCGCGCTCGGAGCCGTCGAAACAGCCAGCCGCACAAAAGAACGCGATCTGTTAGTCGTATCCAGTAATGCAGAAAAGATCCTCACGCGTTACAGCCCCCCCGATGCTCCCCCTGCAGACGCCTTAGCCAGAATCAAAGCGGGCTATGAAAAAGCGGAGGCGGAAATTCTGCGTAAAGAAGTTTTTGATGTCGCCGTCAATCAAATAGAAGAATCCATTAAGCAGAAAAATACACTGCAGGCTCTGGAACAGAGGCGCCACCTGCTCGATCGTTACCCCTACTATAAAGATGATCGTAAAATGGCGACGGTATTAACAAAAATACTGGATCTGGAAAAATCGCTGGTGCAGACCAGTAATGCAGCAGTCCCGGCAGTGACGGAAGACTATCCGGAACCGTTTCCCCAGGCAGTGACGCTCACGCTGCATACGCGATCCCGGTCGAATGAAGTTTCCGATGGCAGGAATGTATTTGCGACTGCCAACGGCAGCTGCTTCGGTATCGATTCCATTACGGGAGACCCCATCTGGCGTCGACCGACGGGACTGGATGCACCGTTTGCTCCCTTGACGGTCGCCGGCAGTGAACCTTCTCTACTGCTGTACGATACGCGTCAGCACGAACTGTTGTGTGTCACCCAGAAAAGCGGAAAACTGGTCTGGCGACAGCCCATGCCCTCCCGCCCGACCGGGAAACCACTGGTGTACCAGGGACAGATAGTCATTTCCTGTAGTGGAGGTGAGTTGCTCAATCTGGATCTGTTAAAAGGGGATATCGTATCTCAACTTAAATTTGCCCAGCCTCTCGTTGGCGCTCCGGGGCTGGTCTATGGCGAACAGGCTGTTGCTGTTGCCGGTTTTGAAGCGGTGATCTACCTGGTAAGCCTGCGTCCCTTTGAATGTCAGAAAGTGGCTTCTCTCGGACATCGCCCGGGTACCATCGGTATCCCCATTCTCTCGATGGGCAAACTGCTGCTGGTTTGTGAGAACGATCGTGCCGACTCTGCCTTACTGCATGTCCTGGATGGAAACGGACAAAATGCAACCCTCAACGGACTGGAACAGGTCCGGATCAAAGGTCAGGTCCACAGCGTCCCTGTCCTTCGCGGCAAACAGATGTTCTTTCCGACCGTTCCGGAACGCATTACTGCTTTTACTGTCACAGACGAAGAGGGCAAACGCAAGCTGAGCGAAATCGCATCAGCTCAGTTACAGGATCCCCTTTCCTGCCAGATCTACCTTTCCGCAGGCTCTGGTGGTCAACTCTGGATGTGCAGTTCTGCATTACGTAAATTCACGCTCCAGAACACGGGCATCACACTGGACAAGAAAAAAATCGCGGACGGCCTGGCTTCACAGCCGATGCAGTTGATCGGAAACAATCTCTACCTGGCCCGCCGCCTGCTCTCATCCAATTCCGTCATCTTTAGCATCGCCAATCGCGATGAAATGTCGAGTACCTGGAAGTCCATTCTGGGAACCGACATCGTCGCAACCTATCCCTACGATGCAGGCGATCAACAGGGGCTGGTCTGCATCACTTCAGATGGTGATATTTTCCGCCTGCGTGAGAACGATTTTGAATCAACACAATCACCGTTCAAAGAAAAGCCCAGTACGCAACTCAAGCTCCCCGATTCGCTGGAAGGACCGCTGCAATCAAGCCGTCTGTCGAATGGGAAAACAGCAGTTTACTGCGGTGCACCACAGCCGACTCTCTGGATCCTCAACCAGTTCGGACAACTGGAAGAGACAATTGATTTAAAGTCACCCCTCGATGCGCCCCCCGTGCTGATCGGCGATGGGATTGCATTGCCATTTCGAAAAAGTATCGCAGTCTACCGCAAAGGTCGTGGACTGGATTCCGTGCTGGAGCATGTGCTGCCGGACGATGTCGATGCCAGCGTGAGCTGGAAACAGCTGATCCCGTCTGACAAAGATCAATGCATTGCCATCACATCGTCCGGCCAGATCATCTCACTGCAATATCGTACCAGCCCGGTTCGCCACCTGGCGGTCCTTTCCGTCATTGACAAGAAGCAACCGATCGATTTCAAGGCAGGCATCGGAAAGGACACGCTGGCGGTATCTGATGCGTCAGGCTTACTGCAGTTGCTGGACCTGAAGTCGCTGCAACCAAAGGCCAAACTGCAGCTGGCCAGCCCGGCAACCAGCGATCTCCGGTTAATTGATCCATTTCTGTTTGTACAAACAAAACAGAATTTAAGCTGCTTAAATATCAACCAGGGACTCGAGAAAATATGGAATCTGGATTTACCAGACGCCTCTCTGGCCGGTCCCCCTGCGATCATTAAGAACCAGCTCCTGCTTTCTCTGCAGAATGGAAAAGTACAATCTGTCGATTTACAGACCGGAAAAGTTTCAGCCGAACTCGTCGCGCCTCTCCCGGCCAGCGGTTCGGTAGTCAATCTTGAGAATTTTCTGCTGGTACCAACTATGGATGGCAGCCTCTATCGAATTGACCAGGCACTGCAGCAGAAAGGTCAGGCGTCGCTATGAGGACATATCGAAATCTTTTTCTGACATTGCTTGTTCTGTTCGGACTTTCGTTCATCGTGGACCGCCCGTTTGCCATCGCTCAAAATGAGAAAAAAGCAGACACGAAACCGGACTCCGCCACGCAAGAAACGAAGAACGAAGACTCAGACAGTAACGAAGTGGAAATTCTTCCCAAGCTGGAAGAGATGCAGACCCCGACTGTAGAAGAACTGCTGAAGAAACCTCCGGTTGACTGGGTTGTGCTCGAAAATGATTCCGTGCTGGTCGTCGAACCGATCTATCCCCGACCTGATACATTGGGAAAGCTCGACCTTGCCCTTAAAGAAAGCTACAACTGGCCGAAACCCAAAAGCAAAGAGGAAATCGACGAACAGCGCAAAATGCGGGCGGACATGAATTTTATTCAGATCACCCTCGTCGATGATAAAGAAAACCCGGAATATCGGATTCAAAGAAAAAGCGTAAAAGAAGTCATTCATCATGAAGACCAGATCATCAAAAGAATCGATCTGTTATTTCAGGAGAAAGACCTGAAAACCGCCTTTGAACTTCTGCTGGTGCTCGACCGGAAGCATCGAGACTGGCCTGGTTTTGATCAGCGACAGAATCAGCTGTTGCTGCTGGAAGCGCAGGATAAACAACAATCGAAACAATATCTCAATGCCCTGGCTTATGTCCAGGATCTCCACAGTCGCGCCCCCAAATATCCCGGCTTGAGTAAACTCGCTGGTGAAATCATTGATGTGATGATCTCACAGGCGGTTCAGGAAAAAGCATATCGCAAGGCGCATTACTATCTGAAACGTCTCGAATTAATGTTCCCGCAACAGGAAACTGTGACCAAATGGAAAACCGCCTTCCTCAATGAGTCGAATTCAATACTGAAAGCCGCGGAACAGGCCGCCAGTCAGCAGCAGTATCCGCAGGCGATACACGCCGTGTCTACCGCAGTGGTCATCTGTCCCGACAATCCAAAGCTTCGCGAATCCCTGCTGAGATACCAGAAGCGTTATCCGGTAATCAATGTGGGCGTGCTGGAAACCGCACTGGAAGAAACACCTTATTTTCTCGAGCGTGAATCGACCCGCCGCCATCGCACGTTAACTCAAATCCCGCTATTTGAGGTAACCAGAGTCAACCAGACTCCTCATTACCAAAGCCGTTTTCTGGAACAGTGGGAACCGACCGACCTCGGGCGGCGTGCTGACTTTATCTTGCGACAGTCCTATTCTCCCTGGGAGTCGCACCCCCCTTTAATTGCTGCTGATATCACGACGTACCTGAGAGAGAAAATCACTCCCGGTACTGCGAAATACGACGAACGATTTGACAGTTATGTCCGTTCGGTCTCATCAACGGGCCCCTTCACATTCCGGGTTTATTTTGATCGTGTTCCCCTGCGTACGGAATGGCTGCTCTCCGACCCCGTGGATTCCCCCCCGATCTGGCAGAATATCTCTACCGCATCGGAGTCTGAAACATCACCGGCCGGGGATGAAATCCTCGCCTCCAGTCGCTTTATAGTCGATCACCAGCACGAAGGGATTGTCAGTTACAGGCGAGCCGTACCCGAACCAGCTGACCAGCGGGAATACAGTGTTGCCCAGATCAATGAGGTCCCCTATCCCAGTTTCGAAAAATCGTTCCAGGGTTTGCTGCTGGGAGAAGTCTCGGCGCTCGCTTTTCTGCCGGCCAGGCTGGTTTCCTATTTTCAGGATAGCCAGGAGTTCAATGTCGTACAGAGTGCGATTCCCCTCACCCACGTTCTGCAGTTTAACCCCGAGAGCAAACCGATGGAGATCGTTGAGCTGCGACGGGCTCTGGCATACGCCATCGACCGGCAAAAGATTTTATCTGAAACCCTGCTCCAGGGATCTCGACTGCTGAACGGTCGCCTGATTACCGCGCCGTACTTCACCGGTCTGCAGGTTTATAACCAGCAGGTTCCTCAACGCGAATACAGTTTCCCACTCGCGGTCGCACTGGCCGTGGCTTCACAAAAAAAACTGGGGGGAAAGTTTCCAACGCTGCGCATGCTATGTGATCCCAATCCAGAAGCACAGGCAGCAGCCCAGGAAATGATCAAAGCCTGGTCCCAGATCGGTCTGAAGGTCGTATTGATACCGAATACTGCTGAAGCCGGAAAAGAAAATCTGCAATGGGATATCGTCTACCGTACGGTCGCCATGACAGAACCCGTGATGGAGCTCTGGCCTTTTCTGACGGTGGGCAAAGGCGCACAAATCGAATCACTGGAAATCCTCCCGGACTGGATGCGACTCTCGCTCATTGAACTTGATGAAGCCACAGACTGGGAATCGGCAACGGCACTCATTAAAAAACTGCAGCAGCAGCTCTATTCGATGGCACATATTATTCCGCTCTGGGAGATCGACCAGTTTCATGTCTTTCGTAAGAACATCAAAGGTTATGCCGATCGTCCCCTGAATTTTTATGACAACATAGAGCAATGGATACCGGAACCCTTCTACCCCGATGTGGAATCGTTTACTCAGAAATAGATCGTGTCACTTTTGGCTTCCTCAGTTGAATCTTTGGAAAAATAATGGCCCCGTTTACAGGTTTGAAATTATATTGCGGTTTTCTCATACTCGGGATCCTTTTCGTTCCCGAAACGAAACCGCTATATGCACAGGCAGCGGCAGCTGAGACAAGCGTGGATACGAACACGCATATCAGTCTGAAGCCGTACCGTACGCGCATCGAAATCGCCTGCGATCCGGAATCCAGACTCGACGAGTTTGAACGTCAGCAGTTGCATCAAAAGTTATCTCAGATCATCGAACGTTCCGTGGGAGTAAAATGGCAGCTGAATGAATCCGGTGTTCCTCTGCAGGATGCAATTACAGGTATCTTCGAAAATCGCTGGTTACCACTTTGCACTTCTATCGGGTTGTCACGATTGCAGCCGGAACAGATCCTCGCACGCTACCCGTCTCAACCATTTGAGAAACTCTTTCTGATTACCATTGAGCCGGCAGGTATTGGCTATCGTGTTTCAGGCAGAGAGTTTGACTATTATTCGCAGCGTCTCAGCCCGCTGTCTGAGAAAATCACTTATGAAAAACTGTTCCTGGCGGAAACCACGTTTGATTTACTGCGTGATCTGTTTTCCTCTGTCGTGAGCATTGAAACGGTTGAGGGAGAACTGGTGACCGTCAGCGAGCAGGCCAGCCAGTTCCCCACCCCCGATCCCGAAGTTGCCACTGTGAAAAACAACTCCTTCTTTCTACCATTTTTTCGCTATCTGAATCGTGACAGGGAAGTCAAAAACATCCAGATTGTCCCCTGGACCTATCTCGAGATTGAAAAAGTGGATCGCAAACATGCAACCTGCTCTGTTACATCCGGATTGCGAGGTATTCTGGCCGGCAGTCGGCGGCGGGTTGAAACACTGGCCTTGCATGTCCAGCCCCGTTTCCAGGCAACAGAATTGTCACTCATTCCGCGGGGGACTTCGACCCAAACTTACGCCGGTATGAAAGTCCAGCTCTCACCCCTCAACCCGCAGGAGGTTCGTCAGCTGCAGATTGCGGCAAAAAAAGAGAGCGAGGAGACCAGAAAACCGCTGAAAGAACCCGATTATGTGACCGCTGAATTCCTGACCAATCGCAGCGGTTCAATTGCAATCGACGCAGATCCGGAACAGCCGCTGATCTGGCTGTATATTCGTAGCGGTAAAGCTCTGGTTGCGAACGTCCCCTATCTGCCTGGCATTGATTCACAGATCTCGCTCCAGATTCCCGATGACCGAATTCGACTTGGTGTAGAGGGTGAACTGGCAGTGCTCAATGGAGAACTGATCGAAGCGGTAGCCGAACTTTCCATGAAAATGTCACGCATTCGCAGATGGGCTAAAAGCGAGGACTGGGATAAAGTCAATACAGGTATCCGGCAACTGGAGAGTGAACTTTCTCCACGAAAGAATTTTCTGGATAAACTGAACGCCATTCGGATCTCTGCAGTGGAAGCAGCGCAGGCGCAAAATAATAGAACCGCACAGGCCAGAATTGCCAGCCTCTGTCGCGAAACCGGTGACCGGATCGACCGTTTTCTAAGTCCCACCGGCATCATAGATCTAAAAACCGAAATCCAGGATTTAAAACAACTGTCAGGTAATAACAGAAATCGCTGAAACCGCAGACTGAAAAACAAACACCATGTGGACGCTCTCTTCGATCGCAGTCTATCCCGTGAAATCTCTTGATCCGGTCTACGTTGAGCAGGCCGACCTCCTCCCCGACGGTGCACTGGCAGGCGATCGCCAGTTTGCGCTGTTCGATGAGTCCGGCAAACTGATCAACGGAAAACAGTACCCGACGATTCATCAGATCCGTGCGGTGTTCGATCTCGCAGAACAATCAGTTCTGCTTTCTGCCCCGCAGCAGTCTTCTGAACCCGTGCATTTTTCGCTTCAGGAGGACCGACGGAAACTGGAAACCTGGTTCAGTGATTATTTTCACTCCCAAATCCACATTCAGGAGAATCGTGAGACCGGCTTTCCGGATGACCTGGCAGCATCAGGACCAACCATCATCAGTACGCAAACGTACGAAGAACTGGCACAGTGGTTCCCGGAGATTTCAGTCGAGGAACTGCGGCTCCGTTTTCGCGCCAACCTGGAATTCACGGGCGACCTTCCCTTCTGTGAAGATCGTCTCTATTCAGCAGAAGATCCCCCGGTGCAGTTTCAAGTCGGCCCTGTCATGTTCGAGGGCGCGAACCCCTGTAAACGCTGTGTGGTTCCTTCCCGTTCGCCCTGGTCGGGAGAGCCTGACCCGCAATTCATGAAAACGTTTATTCAGAAACGCCGGGAAACGTTTCCGACATGGGGAGATCTCAACCTGTTTGAAAACATGTACCGACTGGCTGTAAACACCAGGCTGTCTGCTTCACAAAAGACAGTTTCTTTACGGCTACATGTGGGAGATTCGCTGAAAATCCTGAATTGAGGCCTGAGTTATAATCCGAACAGACTCCCAAAAGTGAGAGATTACAAACGGCACAACTGCTACAACTGCTTCTCAAAGCGAATCGGTTACAGGAATACCCTGCTTTTTTACAAGATCGCAGCAGACACCCTGAAAACAGTACGCTAAGTTTCAGGTGTCGCTTTTTCTGAACATGAATATTTTTTCATACTCAGAGGAAGCTTTTAACGAAGATGTTCTCCCCACTATTCGCAGGGAATCGCGATGCTTGTCCTCAGCCGAAAAAAAGACGAAAAGATCATTATTGGAGATTCCATCACTTTAATGGTGATTGAAATCAAAAACGATAAAGTGCGACTTGGTATTGAAGCACCAAAAGATGTGACCGTACATCGGGAAGAAGTCTACGCCGCCATTAAAGAACAGAGCGAGCACGACAACACCAACTGCGAAACTCCGTAAGCAGTCGTTTTCCTGTCATGTCATCGGGCATTCGTATGCTGTTTTCAGCTGTCCTGTGCCTGGGCCCACATTTTATCGAAGACTTTTCGTTGCTCAGCTAACGCAGCCACTGTGTCTGTTTTGGGCAGTTTACCTTCTTCGAGCATCAGCCAACCCGTATAATTTGCGCCTGCCATCAACTCGAAAAACTCTTTGTGCGGGTAAGGGTTATGAATCAGATCGTGAATATGTGTCGTGTCACCTAAGCGATCTTTAACCATCGCAAAATTCGCAGCCAGCCCTGCTCCTTCCAGATCCTGCTTATTGCAGTTCCAGCAGATTGCCACATTCGGATGAACGGCCACATCCAGGATTTTGCGAATCGTCGGCAGATGGGCACACTTGCCGTGCACTTCCAGTCGAATCTGCTGTCCGAAGCCCTGACCATATTCGCCCAGTTCATTCAATGCTTTTCCGATCTGTTCGATCGTCACGCTTTCCGGAACACCAACATGGAAAGAATCGGGCTTCACCTTCACGCCCGTTCCCCCGACATCGTGGCTGAGTTTGATAAAGTCCTTCGTATCGGCAATTGCCTTCTTCAATACAATCGGATCGGGACTGTCATAGCGTTCATTGCTGCCAATTCCCACTAACGTCACCGGGCTGTCCGCAAATCGTTTCGCAACTTCCTTCCGCTGATCTGCAGTCAAAGTGCGTTCCACACCATGGGCATGAGTCGTACGCAGTTCGACCCCCAGAACATTCGCTGTTTCACAGTTTTTCAACAGGGTCGGCAGATCCCAGTCCTTGGCCCATTGATAAGTGACCAGACCATACTGGGCCTGTTTCGCTGATTTCTTTTCTGCAAACACGGAACTCGACAAACCATAGCCTAACGCCAGAGTACTTCCGGCTGCAGTGGTTTTCAAAAAGTCACGACGTGAGTAAAATTCCATGAGTGCATTCTCCAGAGTATATTAATACGGTAGTTCCTGATCACTGAGAGAAGTCAGTTCCCTACCCGTCTCTTTGATCTTACCTATTATTACTGATTCACGAGAGAGATTACAAACAACTTTCTGATGATTTCTGATTCAACCACACAAGCAGAGGGAGCCGTCTGCTTTACAATAAAACTCATTCCTTTTATAAAACAGGTCAGGATCCGTACTGTCAGCGGGAAAACTGTTTCTTTCCCGCTTTTCAATAAAACGACTGTTGACTTTTTATGATTTGATTCCGAGTAAGACCATGAACGAAAAAACCGCACCCGAAAAATTTACCTTTCAGGCCGAAATCAAAAAACTTCTGGATTTGCTCTCACACTCGCTCTACCAGAACCGGGAAATCGCGATCCGGGAGCTCATTTCAAACGCCTCCGATGCGTTAGACAAATTCCGCTTCATCTCGCTGACCGATGAATCTGCCAAAGACGATCAGCCCCTGGAAATCCGTCTCGAGCCCGATTCCGAAAACCGCGTCCTCGCGATCACCGATAACGGCGTCGGCATGACGCACGATGAATTAATCGAAAACATCGGCACCATTGCCCACAGTGGTTCCCTGGACTTTCTGAGTAAAGCCGCCGGTGATCAGAAAGAAGAAGTCTCCCTGATCGGTAAGTTTGGCGTCGGCTTTTATTCTGCCTTCATGCTGGCCGACAAAGTTGAAGTTCTCACGCGCAGTTACCAGGATGAGACCGGTTATAAATGGGAATCGGATGGAACCGGGTCCTTCACCATCGAATCCCAGGCCGACCTGCAGCGCGGTACATCCATTCGCCTGCATCTGCGCAAAGACCTGGACGAGTATACCGACGATACGCGTTTGAAATTCATCCTGAAAAAATATTCCACCTTCGTCCCCTACCCGATCAAAATCGGCGAAGAACTTGTCAATGATCAGAAACCGATCTGGATCGAACCCAAAAATCAACTCACCCAGGAACAGTACGACGGGTTCTACCAGTACCTCGCCCACAACGGCGAAGATTCGGCCCGCTGGCATCTGCACCTCAGTAGCGATTCCCCGTTCCAGTTCCACTGCATCCTGTATTGCCCGCAGAACAACATGGAACTGATGGGCTTCGGACGCACCGAACATGGCATCAGCCTGTGTGCCAAACGCATCCTCGTTCAGAATGATAACCGCGACCTGCTCCCCGAATACCTGCGATTCCTGTACGGACTCGTCGATTCCGCGGATCTGCCGTTAAATATTTCGCGTGAATCGCTACAGGACAACACCGTTTTCCGCAAAATCAAAAAAGTGCTCACCAAGCGTGTGCTCTCTCACCTGGCATCCATCGCCAAAGACGACGAAGAAAAATATCTGGAGTTCTATCGCCAGTTCGGCAGCGTCCTGCGGGAAGGCATTGGCACCGATTTTGAAAACCGCGACGCCCTCGCGAAGCTGCTGCGATTCCCGTCCTCCAAAGGGTCTTCCGAGAGCGAACTCTTTTCACTGGAAGCCTACCTGGAACGGGCCGGCGAAGACCAGAAGCAGATCTATTACCTGGGCGGAAACGATTTCAATACAATCGCCCGTAATCCCAACCTGGAAATCTTCCGCAAAAAAGGCATCGAAGTCTTCTACCTGGAAGACCCGATGGACGAAATCGTCCTGTCCAACCTGGCAAAGTTCTCCGACCATGACATCGTTTCCATCGATTCGTCCGACGTCAAACTGCCCGGAGAAGAAAAAGCAGACGATGACTCCGAAGAAAGCGCAGAGAAAAAGGAAGAAACCAAAGAACCTGCAACACCCGAGTTCGAAAAGGTCCTTTCCCTGTTCCAGGAAGAGCTCAAAGAGGATGTCGAGTCGGTCACGAAATCCGATCGTCTGACCGACAGCCCCTGTTGCCTGGTCATGCCGGAAGGTGCGATCAGTTCTCAGCTGCAAAAAGTGTTGAGCATGGGCAACAAAGATTTCCCGACAACCAAACGCATTCTGGAAATCAACCCCGACGCCGAACTGATCAAACGCCTCTGCACGCTTTCCTCCAACAACGATCAGCACGCCTTCATCAAACAATGCGGGCGACAGCTGTTCTGGAATGCGTCCCTGATGACGGGCATCGCAACCAGTCCAGAGCAGATCACGGAGAACATTCAGAGTATGATGGAAGAACTCGCGCAGAAACGCTCCCCCATTATTACTTAGGGAACGCGAACTGTCTCGTATTGAGTGTGTTTCTCAGGAATACGATCACACCGAGATCAGAGATGACCGGGGCTAATGCCCTTCGGCTAATTGCTGTTAAAAAATCAGCCGCACGGCGTTAGCCGCGGTTATCTCACATTAACTATCACGCGTTCTAATTCAGAAACGCTACTGAATCGTATTTCGCTCACCGCGGTTCCAGTTCCGGAGCCGCGGTGTAGTAATACATATTGGGTACTGCAGGCTGGAACAGTCCCACCCGATTCCACGGCGCCAGCATCCGTTCCGCCTGTTCGACTGCCTGCCTGATTTCCGCTTTCGCAAACCGGGGCTGCTGCTCCCAATCTGACACCAGTTGCAACCAGCGATCGACGGTTCGTACGAACTCGCTGTCATCGGCACATAAAAATAACGGTTGCTTCTGTTCCTGACTGCGTTGATGCTCAAAGCTGGTCGCCGCTGCAAAATAAAACAGCGTGCTCGCCGTAAACAGATTGAAATCAAACCTGCTGCGATAACAACAGGCCACCAGCCCATCAATCAATGACCGCTCTATTTGCAGCGACTTTGAATAAACTGCTAACTGATCTCCCCGCGAGTCTGTTTTCCAATGTTGCTCCAGCACAGAGACCAGTCGCTCAATACCGCATAATGTCTGCGCGATCCCGGTACTGTGCAGCGGATCAATAAACCCCGCCGTGTGAGGTAATAGCGCCCAGTCGTTCCCGGCACACTGAGTCCAGCCCCGCTGCAGACGTCCTGTGGTGACCAGTCCCGTCTCCGGTCCCACGACAGACGCCTCGGCAAACTGTGCCTCGATCGCCGGATATCGCGCGAGCATCTGCCGCCAGTCCATGCCAGCTTGTCGCTCGTCCAATACGAGTCCCGCGCTGGTGATGCCGTTATTGAACCGCAGTTGCCACATCCACCCCTCCTGCAACACGTGATGCAACGCCGCTAAATCACAGGCAAACGGATAATCACTGCAATCCACCTGGCTCTGTTCCAGCACCTCATCCCACAGCTTGACGTCTCTGAAATGTCCATAAATCGCGCGAGATCGGGTGGCGAACTCCGTCTGCGGTCTGATTCCTAAAGCGCGGGGCACCAGACCTGCGGCTCCACTCGCATCGATCAGAAACGCAGCCTGCAGAGAGACTTCCTCACCGTTTCTACTGCCTGAAATTTGCCAGCCGTCTGTCCGCTGGAGTAATATTTCCGTCTGATCCAGGTACAAAACATTCGAATCCTGGACTTGCTTCGCGAAGAATTCATCAACGTCCGCCCGGTACCAGTGCGTATCTGCCAGCGTTTCACTCAAATTCGCTGTCACCAGGAGTTCGCTGCCATGCGCTGTATCGGTTTGAAACCGCAGGTCCGGCTGATGGACGAAGTAGCTGAAGCCCCGCTTGACGCCACAGCCGACATCAGGACAGGCCTGCTGCCACGTCCCATACTTGCAAAATGGCTGAAATTGTGGAAGATCGTACTTCTGGGACAGTGATTGCAGCAGATACCCGGCCGCGGGCGTCGACGATTCACCAATCGAAAAACGGGGGTGTTTTCCGCGGTCGATTAACGCGACCGACAAGCCAATGCGGTCCAGCAACAGTGCCGTCAGGCTGCCACCAAAGCCGGCTCCCAGAATCACGACGTCAAAGTGCTGCATGAGAGTGGATTGATTCTACTTGATTCAGAGTTTGATAAACAATTCGCAGCAGACATATTAACCGATTGCTGACTCAAAGGCAGGTTCAGAAGGATAGATCATGCAGATACAACCGGTTCTCATCAACGGACAATGGATTCCCTCTACAGGCACCACCAGCTTCCAGGCTGTTAACCCGGCTACTGCCGAAGCGCTGGACCCTGTCTTCCCTGTCAGCCCGTGGGACGAAATCGAATCCGCGCTCGAAGCGGCTGCCGACGCTGCAAAAGCCATACGTGGCTGGTCGGGACAGCGCTTCGCCGCCTTCCTGGAAGCTTACGCCAACGAGATCGAAAAGCGAACCGACGAACTGGTCGCAACCGCGCATGCAGAGACAGGCTATCCCGAATCACCCCGCTTAAGAGACGGCGAGCTTCCCCGCACGACCAACCAACTGCGCCAGGCAGCCGCGCATGCCCGCGAAGGTACCTGGACTCAACCCACTATCGACACGGCTGCCGGAATCAGTTCCATGTTTGGTCCCATTGGTCCGGTGGCGGTCTTTGGCCCGAACAATTTCCCCTTTGCCTTCAACAGCATCGCCGGCGGTGACTTCGCCGCTGCCGTCGCTGCGGGAAATCCGGTGATCGCCAAGGGTCACTCTTCACACCCCAAAACCACACAGATCTTCGCGGAAGCCGCGGACACTGCTGCCAAAGCGACCGACATGCCCGCAGGTTTCGTTCAGCTGATTTATCGCACGAGTCACGCCGATGGCTGCCGACTGGTGTCGCATCCCCTGATGGGTGCCATCGGCTATACCGGCGGACGTAGTGCGGGTCTCACGATCAAAGAAGCGGCAGACAAAGCCGGCAAACCAGCCTACCTGGAACTCTCCAGCATCAACCCGGTCTTCATCCTGCCCGGCGCGTTGACCGAACGGGGTGCTGACATCGCTGAAGAATTCAAAGGTAGCTGCCTGATGGGAACAGGCCAGTTCTGCACCAATCCCGGTTTGGTCGCCATTAAAGCCGGTGAAACCGCTGACGCCTTCATTGAAGCAGTCAAACAGAAATTCGAAGAGTCCCCCGCGGGCATCCTGCTGGGAGAAGGCGTGCAGCGCGGCTTCCAGTCCGGCATTACCGCCATCCAGTCTGCCGGTGCGACACTGGTCACAGGCGGCCTGCAGACCGACGGCCCCGGCTTCTCCTGTGCAAACACCTTACTCAAAGTCAGTGGCAGCCAGTTCCTGGAAAATCCGGAAGCCCTGCAGTCAGAAGCCTTCGGAAACAGCTCGCTGATCGTCGTGGCTGACTCTGACGAACAGCTGGTCCAGATCGCCGAATGTCTTGAAGGCAACCTCACTGGCTGCATTTACAGTCATACCGGCGGTGAAGATGAAGGCCTGTACGAACAACTGGCTCCCGCTTTACGTCAGAAAGTGGGACGCCTGCTGAATGACAAGATGCCCACCGGCGTGGCTGTCAGCCCGGCAATGAACCATGGTGGCCCCTTCCCGTCCACGGGGCACCCGGTCTTCACCTCCGTCGGCATTCCCGCCGCCATCCACCGCTTTTCGATGCTGCAGTGTTACGACAACGTTCGCCCGCAGCGTCTTCCCGAGGCGTTACAACCGAAAAACCCGAACGGCAACCTGTGGCGGTATATTGACGGAATGTACACACAGGCTGACTACGAGGCTTAATGTCAGGGCAACCAGGCGACAATGCCAGCAGGAAAAGCAGTTCAGAAACGTTCAGAGCGGGGAATCGGCGAACCTGCTGCGTCGCAGAAGCCTCTATAGGACTAAGCACTGAGAAAATATGAATTTACAATGATTTTTTTTGCCCGTAATGTTGTGTAGTCAGCGTGTGTGTTGCTATTATCCTGACTCAGTCAACAAACGGCCTGTCGAGAACAGCAAGCGAATTCCAACGCTTCAAAATCCAGCCGTATCCAATACAGTAAGACTAAATGAGGGCGTAGCTCAGTTGGTAGAGCAACGGACTTTTAATCCGTAGGTCCAGGGTTCGAATCCCTGCGCCCTCATTTCCTTACTCTCTTTCGCTCTAATGACTTGCGTCTTTTCGGGCTTCTCTGATTTCTTGCGATTTTTGGCAGTGTCACCAGAAACGTCACCAAGCTGCGCCACTGTCTGCCAGATCGCCTCTGCTGCCTTCTCTGCATTGCGTCCGACATAGAACTTGAGAGTCGTTTCCATGCTTTCATGCCGCATCAGCTGCATCAATACCTGGGGCATCACTTTCAATGACCAACGTTCACCGAAAGCCCGTCGCAGGTCGTGAGCTGATGCAAACCGGGGTTTCAGCTCTCCCGTTTCCCGGTCACGGTTTCCCTTCTCACTGACGATGATATTTGCCTTTTCCCCGATATCAACAATCTTCTTAGAGACGGCCAGCGGTGTCAGCCGTTTGTAGAATGAGCGTCCATGCAGCGGATTGAACACATAGCCCGTCCGCTCCGATTCCGGGACACTCAGCAGGAATTCTGTGAACTCAGGGACAATCGGCATTAACCGGTCTTTATTCCCCTTCTCAGCTTCCGCCCTGATTCGCAACATTGGGTATTTGTGGCTGTGAAGATCGACCAGCAGCCCCTCTTCACTGTCCCAACTCAGGATCAATGATTCAGTCAAACGCAGCCCGGAGAACCACAGCCCCCGCAGATAGAATTTCCAGGACTCAACGACAACCGCTTTCTTTTCGCTTCCGGCTTCGTGCTTATCATTGATCTTGATTACTTCCGGGATCGCATCCAGCAGGCGTTTGAACTCAGCTGGTGTGATAGGACGTCCTTTCATGACCTTCACTGCGCGGGCTCGTTTGAACTTCGGAAAGATCGGTGTGCGGGGAATCAGTTCCATAGAGGCTGCCCAGTTCAGGGATGACCGCAGGTGAGCCAGATAGCTTTTGATTGTGATATCAGCCAGACCCCTTTCCCGAAGCTTCTTCACAATCTTGCTGATTCCATTTGCATCGACCTGTGTCAACAGGTTCGGGTTCAGATATGTTTCAACGTGATTGAAAGTAATTGAAATCTTATCTGCCGTTTTCTCTGCCAGTCCTGGTACAACTTCGGTTTCGTACCGTTCCCGAAATGTCGACCACTTTGTTTTAGTCTGCTCAACATAGGTCCCGTTGTTGAGTTCCTTTTCCAGACGGGCTGCAAATCGCTCCGCTTCCCGTCTGATGTTCGTTTTGGTGCTTTTCTGCTTTATACGACCACTGGCGGGATCGATCCATTTTGCCTTAAAGTGCTTGCCGCCAGTCCGTCTGTAGATGCTCACTTTGATTGCTGCCATATATCGTTTCACCTTAATTGTTAGCCATGTTTATTGTGTTGTAGGACGTATTCATCGCCTGAGAATCAATCGCGTTACACTCCATCCTGTGCGATTGTGGTTGGTGTCTGCTGAAAACTGCTATTACTTTTTCCGTTCAATCGTTTAAACTGTGTTTGGTTAGATTTTTGTCTGTCTGAGGTCGTTCGTATGTCTGAGAATAAAGAATCAAGGTTCCTTCGATTTACATATTATGTAATTCCGTTCTTGTTAGTCGTTTATGTGCTGAGTATTGGTCCTGCATATGCGTTAGTTACCAACGTAAATGGAGGCCTTTATTATCCTGAGTACAGAAGCCACATCGGAATTTTCTATAGTCCTGTGATTATTTTGGCAGCTGCCAATTCATGGCTAAGATCGTTACTCTTTGAATACGTTGATTTCTGGAAAAGAAAATTTTAACACTTTCTTAGTGTTTTGAACTCACGAGTGTAATTCCCATGTCTGAAAAGAAAGGATCAAAACTCATTCGGTTTCTTGGCTATGCTATTCCCATATTGTTAGTGGTTTATGTGTTGAGTACTGGACCTGTTTTGCTTTTCTATTATGGACCGCTTAGCACTGATGAGACAAACTCCGCTCTGGACATACTTTATGCTCCCATGTTTTATGCTATGAAAAACGATTTCATTGCTGAGGGCTTAATACGCTACGCGAATTTTAGCAGGCGGTTCTGCAACTTTTATTTTGAGAGTTATGAATCTCGTTCTGAGTGAAGTATTAAGTCTCCCGCCTGACCATTGCCAGACGGGAGAAACTAAGACCACTTATCAACGTTTAACAATTACGGCTTCTAGCTCGCTGTGTTTACGCGATTGATTCCAGGCAGAAATCAGGTTCAACGCTTCGCATCTGCTCAACCGAAACCGCAAAGGCGTGCCATCCGTGAGAACGACATTGTATTCGTTCCCATCGTTATCGGCTTCATTGAACCCATTCAGAGCAATACGCTGACTCATCTCGATAGCAGATTCCATCAGAAATAAATCGGCTTTTCGTCTGGCATCCTCACTGCTGTTTGCATTCTGAACCTGTAACATCACATCTTCGCTTATTGTCGGATTTGTACCGAAGTGGTGCCCCATTTGAATCTCAAAGAGTTCTGTTTCGTCCTCTTCAGAATCAACCAACTGAGCATCCATCTCTGCTGGCTTATTTAAAGGTGACACTGTGTCACCTTTTTGTTCGAAAGCCTGTGTGGCTGGATCAGCTTTGCTTTCCTCTACCTGGGTATCATCTTGGATCGGCCACGGTTCCAGATCTGCAGGACAGATGGAACGGGCGATGTAAGCCCGCTTGCGGACTTCTCCGGGCTCGCAGTGATCAAGCCGATAGTTCAGGTCACCGACAATCTGCTTGCACAGATCACGGGGACCATCGATCCTGATGAATGCGGGGGGGAGATCAAATTCGTTTTCCGGCTTCCAGGGAGTCGGCAGGGCAACACTGAGATTGCCATACTTACTGCCGACGCGAACACGAATGTACCAGTGAGAGACAAAGCCGTCCTTGCTGTTGGCGATGCGTTCCCGGTTGAGGATAGCAGCAATCTCAGCAGCTGTTTTGGCTTTCTTGTACATCGTCGTGTGTGGTGGAGCTGATCGCCAGCAATCAGCTTGCCAGTCTTCAGGAACGTTGACCAGGTAAACCGGCCAGTCATGACGCGGGGCATCGACACGCAGTACTTCGTCGGGGGCTGGTGTGCCGATAGCGGGGGCTTCAACCGGTTTCAGGGCTTCCCAGTTGGCTGCTTTGTGTGCCAGCTGATCAACTGCCGTCGAATGACCTTTGGGGGAATTGAAGCCGTTCTCAGTGACGTTTTGAGAACCAGAGACAGACGCGGGGTTTGTGAATGTGGTATTCATCCTAACCACCTTTCTCTACGCGCAGGGCGTAAAAAAGAACCCATACTCTCACACACAGTTCCGAGGCGGAGTTGAAGCCGCCTTGGGGACCTCACGGTTACCCCACTCTGCGCAAGAGTATGGATTCTTGTTTCAACTGTTTTTTTCGGTTTAATTTCAACTTGCCTTTCGGCTTTCGGGGCTTCGATTCTTATATTGAGCCTTAAGATTGTCAATAGGTTCTATCGATTCTCCTAGAGATTTGAAAAAACAATTGAATCTCGCTAGTCTTGGATCTTTAGAACATACATTAACATTTGTGAGGGGATAACATGACCGACGCGAAGCCTAATTGCTTTATAATAATGCCGATCACAACTCCTGAAGATTGTTATCAACAATATAAAGCTGATGAAAACCACTTCGAGCATGTGCAAGATCACTTATTTATTCCAGCCATTCAAAAAGCGGGATTAAATCCATTACTCCCGAAATCAACCGGCTCAGAAATTATTCATGCAGAGATTATCGAAAAGCTCTCAATAAGTGAGATGGTGTTATGTGATATGTCTATTCTCAATGCCAATGTGTTCTTTGAATTAGGTGTTCGAACATCTTTAAATAAACCGGTAGCATTGATTGTTGATGATCATACACCAAAAATTCCGTTTGATTTATCAAACGTTAACCGACATCAATACAAAAGCGCGTTAAACACGTGGGAGCTTGAATCCGAAATCAATTTATTAGCAAAGCACATAAGAGAATCATTTGAAAAAAGTCAGAATCAGAATGCTTTATGGAAGCGATTTAAAATTGAAGGTACTGCCGACTTCGATAAAGGGGATGTGACACCTGACGACAAACTGAATTTGATCGTTCAGGAATTACAGTCATTGAAAAGAATCCAATCTGAACAAGTTTTAAACCCAGAACGAGGTCCTAGAAGTCGAATTTACAGAACAGAGATTGCAAACGTTTTAGTTCCGATCTCCGAAAACGAAGTACATAGAATTGCTGGAATTACTGGCAAAATGTATTCGATTGATCAGGATGGTATTGTTACTTTTGATCCCATCGATTAATTGACCAATTCTAGCATAGTGGAAAATATTACAGCTTCGATTTTGGTTCCGGCTCACGTCCGGTGTTGTTCGTCTGCAGGGCTTTCACTACTCGCTCCAGTTGCAGTTCAAACTTTGTGTTGTCTGTCTGCCATCCTGTGAAATCTGCTGCCATATGTTCGAGTACTTGGTTTTTCTTAGGATGATTCCATCCAGAAAATATGTAGCCATCCAGGTTCAATGGAATCAGGGACTGTACTTTATGACCGCGTTGTTTTGAGAGTTCTTTTTCCTTGGCAAATGCATGTGTTACTTCATCATCAACCCAGGGGCTTGTAAGCGAGTGCTGTGATGCACAGAGTAGGACTTTGTCCCAAACCTTAATTCCACGGTCGATTCTCTCATAGATGTTGTCACCAGGCAGAATCTGATGTTCATCTAGCCAGCAGCGAATACCCCGGCCCTGCAATGCATCGAATAAACGCCGAGCGAATGATTTGTCCTCATGGCTGTAACTTATGAAACAGGAATAAAAATCGATTGCAGAGCCCGAAAAATGACTTGGGATATATGATATGAATTCATCTGATAGTCCACAGCCGCGGAGAAATACTTCTGGTATTTTGCCTCCTGACCTTATTAATGTATCAATATCTATTGAGCTTGGACCGTTATGTACAATAGATTCGAGTCCAATTACTTTTGATAAGTCTAATTTTGACCAAAGAGTGGTAGCTGCAACTGCCTTGTTAAAAATCGATTGATCCAGATCGGCATAATAAAAATTAACCCCGAACAAATTGGAATTACTAAAATTCGCTTCTTTCATGAAAGACTTCGCCAGGTAGGCAAATCCTAGGTCAGCATTACTGAAATCCGCCTTTATCAAGTCCGCTGTGTTAAATGCTGTTTGAAATAAACGTGCACCCCTGAGGCTTGCTCCACCCAAAAATGCAAGAGTGGCATCAGCATATTCTAATTTTGCATCATCCAAACATGCATCATATAATTTCGCCCTCGTCATCTTAGAATAGCTCAGATCAGTCCCAGATAAATCAGTGTCTACTAATAATGCTTCTTGTAAATCTAAAGCTATGTCTGGGTTATCCTCTCTCCAGTTATTTAATACTTCAGCACCTTGCTTGACAATATCTACATGCTCAGGGTTTGCCACGGTTCTCTCTCCTGAAGTGGTACGTTGTTCAGACTATTGTTTCGCAATTATGAGTTACAGAAGCCAACTGGTCAATCAGCATCCGCCTTCGGCGTCACCCGCAGCCGCACGTATGGTTTCAACGTCTTCCGGCCCGTTGCATGCCATCCGGCGAACTCGTATTCCCTGCCGTCCTCAATTGTGAAGGACCCCACGAAGTCGGGCTGGTTCGCGTTTTCCTTATACCGCTTGCGAAACATCACCCCCTGGTTTTCTTTGTTCCGATACTTTTTCGCCATCGTCCGTGATTCCGTTCTGGAGTCTCCTTGCGCAATCCATGCCAAGAGACAGCTTCAATTTCTGCTTAACAGTTTGATTCACCGTTCACGGTCTGAGATGTTTTCAGCGCTATTTCTGGATCGTGGATACCCAGGTTGGTGTTAACTGTCTTGGGATAATCAATCCTGTTTGCCCCCCACTGGGTTACCCCAATGTCAAGCAATCATTCCCCTCCTGCAGTGTTGAATCATCCTGAAACTCTCAGTCCAGGATGACAAAACATAATTCAGCCAAGAAAGGTGGCATGACAGTTCAGCGCGTAACCGGAGCTAAGACTTTAATAGTCAAAAGTCCGTTCCTGAATCGACCATTCGTCGTCCAGGTCCATACGCACAATCACATGGTCCTCAACGATGCCGACTTCACGGGCTGCCTGGTAGCGCCGGTGTCCGTCAACGATGATCAGGTCCTGTGTAACCTGAATCGGACAGATAATGCCGTGTTGTCTCACAGATGCAATGAATCTACGGTCGAGGTCGTACCCATACAGGGTAATACTCAGAGGATGGCTAGTCAGCTTGTCCAGGCGAACGTGATTGAGAATGTAATTCATAAAACCCCTGCTGATTTGTTCGATGAATGTGAAAACGAGGACGCCGATTGTGAACCCCCTCAGAAACCAATCGACGCCACTCGTTTTGCTGATACTGATAGTCCTGAAAACCGACTATTTGTTGCCAGGTTAATAGACAAATATATTCAATTCGCAGCCCTCTGACTTCGGAAGGAAAGACACAGACAGTTTCCGACAGTTCCCTATGATCACGACATTTTTCAAATCAAAAGTAGTACCTACGGGGTCCAGAGGGGCCACTCAGACAGCCTGTTGCACGCCCGCTGTGGGCTGCTCTGTAGCGCTTCGACCTTCGGCTAATGCCTGAGACTGATCTTTATTCAACGCGCCCGTCTGGTAGCATCTGTCGCACTTCTTGCCGTTGCAGTATCCACAGACGGCAACCGGCTTGCGGTAGTTGATGGTATTCATCAGATTGGTGTAACAGGTCATGATGTCCTGCATTGCGTTAGGATTGCACCAGGCACCACCCGGACCACTCGGCAGATTACCGAAGGCTTTCTTCATCGCGGTTGCGTGCTTCTGTACTTCCCGATACGGGGCCTGCATTTCCTTCACGTGATAGTCAGTCACAGTGTCGTCAGGCACAACAGGATCGGCAACGGGTTCCACTCCACCCCACTCGGCAGGATCGAAGGTTACGCCCGGTGATGGCTCCCCTCTCCCCATCGCACGCTCATATTCGGCTTTCTGTTGATCAGCTGGCAATGCTGCGATCTCAACAGCCCGGTCTTTGCTGATCTTCTTAGCGGTCAGCAGTTCGTCCCTGACTTCCGGTCCAAGGTTGTCTGCCAGCTTATCAACGGCTTCGGCATACTTGGCATCGCGTCTGACCTGCTTTTCGCTAATGCCGACCTGGTTGGCTATCCTGCCTGCAGTTTCTCCCGTCCGGACATTTTGACCAGACGGGGATTCTGCAGGATTATTGCCCCGATTCAAGAAACTTGTGTTGTCTCTCTTCTGGGAGTTATACAGCTTCCCGACCAGGTATGCCCGCTGTGAGGGGGCTACATTCCGCCGTCCGATCTGGTTGTTAATGATCCAGTCATGCACAGCGTCCCGGTCTGCGAATTCCAGTTGCTTGATGCGTGGCGGGGCAATCCTTTGCCGTTGTTCGTCCGTGAGATTACGCCACACATTAAACCGGTTGTGACCATCGACCAGGATGCCTTCTGACTTCCAGACGATCAGGGGTTCCCGGAATTCACCGTCCGAGAGAATGTTGTCCCGCAGTTGGTCAGCCTCTTCAATAGACAACGCGGGGCAAAGCGATTGGAATTTCTCATAGATGCGGATTGCATCCAGCTTGAGGGTGTGGGAAACGGTTTCAGTGTCGGTAGTGGAGTTTGAATTCAAAGCAACATCCCTGAATAAAGAAGAGTTCCTGATTTAAGCACACGGGGCTATGTCAACCAGCCCCGACGCCGACCACTGAGTCGATAACCATAAAAACCTCAGTGGTCGGCAGAGCATTAAAAAAGCAAATGAATGATTGACCGCCAGTGCTGGCGACTGGGGGGAGAGAGCCTAAAATCCCAGCCGCCAGCCAGCCTCACAGTTTGATTCGTAGTGTTCCCGCCAGCACGGGCTGGCTACCAGACAGAAAGGCAAGCCCGGTAACCAGCCACATTGCCAGGGATTGTTGAGTCTATGCGGAAACGGTGTGCCTGGCAACCAGTTTTTCCAGTTCAAACCGCAGCATTTTTTGGTCACCGCCTTCAAGGTGATCTGCACCTGACAAATTTAACACGGTTTGCCGTAGGGCGATGACATCCGGGTGTATCATTGAAAACAATTCAACCTGTTGCCGATGGGACGGTAGTACATCCTCTGTCACATACCCGATTTCGGTTAGCTGCTCCCGAATCAACTTTCGCTTGGCCTCCAGCTGATCGGAAACCCGACGATGTTCGGCGTGACGATCTTTTTGATGGAGTTTTGAAAAGTCGAATATCTGATCGCACAGTTGCAATGCCCGTTTGTAAAGACCATGCAGAAAACGAACACTGGCAGCACCTTCAAAGAGTTCCTCTGGTGAAAGGTCTTCAGGTCTGTTGTTTTTGATTTTCTCTTTCGCTGCTTGATATTCAGCAACGTTCTTGTTGTGATCTTCGATTTCCTTACCGAGCTTCTTACGAGCTTTCTCGGTTGTTTCAGTGCAATAGCTACGCTCGTTTGGAGCGTGAATTCTGAGATATTGAGACATATAACAATCCCCTGGGTATGGTTTTAGAATCAGAAATTACCAGCATGGCTGAAGCTGGTATCACGCGAAGCGAATCAGGTCCTCGAACGTCAACTTGCCTTCTGCCTTCAGTTTCGAGAGCCGCCGTTGATATTCTTCCCGAGACTCTTTCGGCCCGGTCTTAAATCTGATCAGGTCGCTAAATTTTTTCGGTTTTGACTTTTCGCTCAGTCCGTATTCGGCAAGGACCTCTTGCCTGATTTTCGCCTTCTCTGCATCACTCAATTGACTCATTCAATCCCTTTCAAATTCTCATCAATAAAAAGGCCACTGGCCCCCTGGTCAGAGGGCTGTGACTGTCTCCTGATTGCTGGCCTGCTGCTTGATCTGGTTGTCGATGAATTCCAGGAAGTCAGATCCCCGCACGTATTTGCGGCTTCCAATCTGGATCGTCTGCAGGCCTTTTTTCACAGCTTGACGCAAAGCATGTGTCCCCAGCCCGGACAGGCTTTTAAACTTTTCCAGGGAATAGACTGCGCCGGATAGGATCATCGTTGGTTGCTCTGAGTGAGACATAAGACTCCTTTCAAAAACAGATTAATTGCTTGGCACTCACGAACTCTTTTCAGATAATCGAGACTACCACAGGATCAAAAATTTGTAAGATCGGAAAAGCGAACTTCGCGTTTCCCGTTCTGTCAGATCACATTGGCGTAACTTTTATCAATCCGTCGCAGGCCACACTTCAGGCATTTTGTCTGCTTGAAGCTCACGAAATTGAATGGCATGCCATCTGGGGCAATTCCAGAACACTCGTGGGTTTTCACGTCTCTATATCCAGCTCGTTCTGTTGAGGAACACTTTGGACAACGCGTGCCAATCGTTTCGATAATGGGATGGCGTTTGTTTTTCGCCCCTCTGGGACGCCCTGTTTTGGGTTTGGATAACTCAGCGGTCGTCATGAAATTGCCTCCGTTTGCAATACAACGAATTGTAACCAGGCGGAACAGTTCCCCGGCTAATCAGAAAATGTGCAGCTCGACTGAATCAATTCAGGAGCGCAGACAGTCCACGAAGGACGGACTTCGCACAGAAAAAACACAGAAGCGTTTTTTCGCTTTGTTGCAACCACATAAAGCGGGTTGCACGCGGTTTCCACCTGGCAGGCATGGAAAGAAGAACCAGTAGTCGACAATCAGATACTTACGACTTTGATGAGCGCAGATGGTCAATGAAATCCTGACCATAGATAAAACAGCGTCGGCCCACTTTGCGAACTTTCAAGCCGTTACGTCTAGCACTGTCGAGGGCAGCTCGTTTTAGTCCTGAGACCTCCATGAAACGCTCAATTGAATAGACTTTGTCGCGGTCGATTTCACCACGGCTTTCCATTCATCAGACTCCGTCTTGTTAATGGATAGGATTCAATTCCCCTACAGATGAAACCCAATATAGTGCCCTTTGTTCAATAGTCCATACTAAATATTGAGTTTTTCCAATAAGAAGTACTGTCCATTAATACAAGTCCATTAATTTCAAGTATTTAGGACGCGAAGATAATTTCAGAAAACTTTTGAGTGGGCTTTTGCTGCGTGGATGGCGGCTTCCGGGGGCTCCAGGCACTCACAAGCTGCAGATTCCGAAACGCGAACCGATTTCGTCAACACTGTCTACGCTCGATCAAAAAACTAGTTGGTTTTAAGCGAGTGTAGACAGTGTTGACGCTGTATACGGGGTGAGGCGTTACTTTAATGAGGGGATCGATATTAGCTATAGTTTGACTTATTCTTTGTTTAAGAAAGTCATTGATTTACCTGTTACAAAAGATTGAGTGGATGGCTTTCGAGGAGGATTTAGCAAATAGAGTCTTTCAGATTGTGGTCGCCCATCAGGGAAGATTCAGGTGATGCGAATGGAATAAGTGTAGTGAAGCACATTATTAAATTGACAGTATATATCCTTATGCTCATATTGCATCTAGTTTCTATAAGCATGTAATAAATATTGTGAGACCAAAAATGAATAAATCACTAAAAGAAACATTGATGTCAGAGTTTTCTACACTATCGAAATTTAAGACCGAGGATTTTGCTCAAATAGACAAGGACCAATATCCAGAACCAATCGATTTTGAAGAATATGCTGATCAAATAAGCTTACTTATCCATCATCTTTCACCGGTCTTTGATGTAGATCTAAATATTTATTCTAAAACTACGCAGAAAGAAATTAAGGCATTATTAGAGAGAATCGTTGGTTTGATAGATGCCGTAGTTAATTCGAAACTTACAAATACATCTTCTCCAGCTGATTTTCATAAAATGATATTGGACAAAATCAATGCAACTCAAGACATTGTATTTACTAAAATTGCATTGCCGCTTTGCATGGCATCCTCATACAAAACAAGCACTATTCATTTGAAGGAAGAAGCAGATCAGTTTTTGAAGTTTATAAAAAGTGAACAGGATCAGATTCTAAAATTTAGAGACGAGTTACTGAACGATTCAGAAAAGTGCATTGATGCAATCAGAGAGGCGACCGCAAATGTAGGAGTTGCAGTAAATGCACAGGTTTTTAATAACGAATCAGTAGAGCATGCTAAACTTGCAGAACAGTGGCTTTCTAAAACTTATTGGTTTTCAGCCAGCGCCATTTTACTTGCTGCAGCCTACTTAGTGGCTGTTTTCTTTTATACTCCAAATTCTATAGGAGCTGCCATTCAATTCATTTCGGCAAAGCTGATTTTATTATCAACTCTTATGTTTGTAGTTGTTTGGTGTTCCAAAAACTATAAGTCTCATAAACATAATGAGACCTTGAATAGGCATCGGGCCAATGCACTCAATACTTTTAAAACTTTTTACGACAGCTCTTCTGACCCTCATGTCAAAGACACAATTTTATTACACGCTGCAAACGCTGCTTTCACAAATCGAACAACTGGTTATGAAGCACCACATGAAAAAGACAGTAACCCCAACACGCAGGTTATTGACATTTTTGCCAAGACTGCGGCCCCCATAGCTAAAGCCAGCCAAAAAGAGCACGCTACCCAATAAGGGAGATTTCAATATTTATCAGTTTTTTTATTTAACGAGGGGTAGGTTGTGGCGAATCCTGAGAATGTTGAGACTGTTAGGCAGGGGGCCGAAGCCATAGATAAGTGGCGTGCACAGAATCCGGGTACCCGACTCGATTTGAGCAGTGCTGAACTGAGATTAGCGGAATACAGATCAGCTTACCAAGTAAATGCAATTTTATCGAATGCAAGTTTGACTGAACCTGATTTATCAAAAGAAGAATTACTGCATGCTCTAAACAGCGATGACGGATTACTTCACTTACTAATAAATCACATTGAAAGCTACTCGATTAAAGAAAAGAGGGTTAAGAATTCTATCGCTTCTACAGGCGGTGTTGTCAAATGGATTTTTGGGAAAATAATTGGAGCTGATCTCATTCATTCAGGGCGCATTTTTAAGTCAAATGTCGAACAATGGCAAAATAACGAAAGGAAATATTTTCCGGCATCTGAGGGCATAGAGTTTCTAGTCGCGAGTATAGTTCGCTTTATTCGTGTTGGATTTATCACTCTATTATTGGCCTTAATTCCATTCGTGATACAGGTTTCACAAATTGCAGTTATGATGCAGCAGAATTCAAAAATCCAAAGTCAAATTGATCAACAAGCAGCCGAAAGAAAAAGTGCTGATCGAAATAGGTTAATTGAGATTATTTATCAAGAAGAAGATGGCAATAAGTTGAATCGTAATGATTTGGAAAAATCTATAACCAGGACATATAACAGGAGAATTCCCAAGGCAAATTTTCGCTCTAGGCAAGAAGCTGTATTAGCGTTTATAAAATCTGAATATGAGTCGAATGCAAAGCCATTTTATTTAGACTTGTCATATGGCCTCTTAAGTGAGATTTTATTCGATCATTATGAATTCAAAAAAGCTGGTATGGATGATGCTTTAGTAGGTTCAATTTTTCTAAATGCAAACTTAGAAAATTCTAGATTCTTTGAGTCAAATTTACAAAAATCAGTGTTCAACAACGCTTATTTGAAGGATGCATATTTTCGAAATGCACATCTGGAAGAAGCGTTTTTTTGGGGTGCGGATTTAAGCGGTGTTTACTTTGGGGGAGCTCATCTCGATAACGCACATTTTGCTGATGCAATCGTCGATTCAGCTAATTGGATTGAAGAACTTCGAAAAGTTAAACCACCAGTAACAGGATTTGATTTTAATTTTTGGTCGGTTGAGAAAACCACTACTGATAATGGCGTAGAAATATTTCGTTTAAGAGCTCCCGTGGGATCAGATGAAAACCATATGCGTAGTTTCGAAATAAAGAAATAGATAAAGCTTATTTCTTAATCGAGAGTGATATCAAATCTGATTAGGAGGGAGAAGAACAAAGGGTTTACCCATCGAAATTAGATTTGATTTCTATAGTTAGTTCGCCAACACTGCTGTCCTGCTTTTCAAATAATGGCTCAATGTGTGAGACTATTTGTCTTTTCAAAAAACTCATTAATAGATGATATTACTCCAGAAACGAGGAGATATATGTGGGGTTTCCAGAAGAGTTTTTATATGGATCAGAAGATGAATTCACGGAAAAATTAGTTGTACCGTTGCTTTCGCGAATTGGTTTCTCGATTGTGATGAACTACCACGGTGCAAATGAATACGGGAAAGACTTAATAATAGGTGAAATAGACCGGTTCGCTCATCTTCGATATTATGGAGTACAAGTTAAATATGAAAGTTCAATCAGCCAAGCCAAATCACATGAACTTATCAACGATTGCGAAGAAGCATTTAATGTTCCCTTTGAGCATCCACATACGGGTAAGAAGTACCATATCAGCTCATTTTATGTGATAAACGGTGGGACATTTTCTGATAACGCAAAGACAACTTTCTTTAGAAGCGTCGGCACAAAGTTTGGCGAGAATACATATTTGCTTGATGGTAAAGCTTTACTACAGCTCGACCGAATTACAGCTCTACATGGAGCTGAATCAATGCGTTCGTCTTTAAACGGGATGTTAATAGAACTCAAGTATAATGTTTTCTGGATGACAAATATTCGTGAATCACTTGGATTGATGTTTGAAAGTGAAGGTGGATATCCTGTTCAACGATTAAGTTCAAATGCAATTGAAGGATACTTGCAAAATCCTTTTTTTCCTGCTTTTCAGGACACAGAAACAGTATTCCGGTATTGGCAATGCATCACAATATTTAACAGGATTGTAGACTCAATTGGACTTCCGGTGACTTCAAAAGGATTTAAAGAGGCCAGATTGAATGGGGTCGATGACGTTATGGTCAGCATAAGAGAGACACATCGGCAACTTTGGGATCTCATTAACAAAGAATTGGAAGAAATAGGACCACTTGTTGCTCTGTAATTCAGCTACTGGTTATGTCCTAGTAGCCGCAATTTCGTACCGAAAAATCAAATTCTCTGAGACGTTTGAAGCATTTCGTTTGATGTAAAATATTATGCTTTTTGATGTCACCAAAAACGTCACCAGCTTTCGCATCCAAACGGCGTTCAAATGGTGTTCGCGTCCTATTTGCACGATATAAAAAAAGCCTCAAACACTGCATCGGTAGCGTTTGAGGCTATAATAGTAGATTATTTTAATCGTTTTCGTCGACTTTTAATCCGTAGGTCCAGGGTTCGAATCCCTGCGCCCTCATTCTTAAGAGCCTTAAGCTTCAATAGCTTAAGGCTCTTTTATTTTACTGCCTTTGTACCCGAAGGATTGATTTTCAAAGTGTACCTGATTTGCTCGTTTCAATTGCAGCAAAACAGCGATTAGGAGTCTTAGAGCTGTCTGTGCTCCAGGCCACTTTGAATCGCTTTATTCGGCCTTGAAAATCCTGAGAAGGCAGTTCATGCCTCCATCGCTAACTTCACATCAGTGGGCCTCTGAGGCAGCCTGATGGCGCCGCGAAGCCAGGAAACAGGCAGAAGTCGGCGACCGACTTGAGCTTGAACTCTCCCGTGGGTGAAGGTGCCTGCGCTGTCTTCTCAGGAGAACTTGCCGCGACCGCCGGTTGTTCGACTGACTGGCCGATGCCCGACTTGAACAGACAGAAGCCCCCAGCTGCGAAGCAGAGCAGACTGTTCGCAAACAGCAGCGTAGACAGAAGTCATCACTTACTAATGACCAAGAAAACTATTTTTGGTTCCGGACACCTTTGATCTGTCCGGTCCCTTTTTCTACTGTGAACTATGAGCCAAAATCGAACGTGTTCTCTTTACAAGTTCCAAATCACCTGTTCCTTCTTCAGCAAATGAGTCACCGATAAGAATGATAATTTTTCCCCCCTCTTTCTCATTCATAATTTTGACTTGTTCAGGTAACTCGGGAAGTTCACCATATGGTTTTGAAAGATAAGTTACCCAGTAGCATTCTGAATGTTCAAAATCAATTTTTGGCCAATCAAGATCCTTAGCTAAATAAGAACTTGTAAAATGACCAAAATCGGGTGACCAGCACTCAATTAAAATTCGAAATATTTTAATAATATTGTCGATCGATAGAATCGGTTTAATTACATCTGTAATTACTGGGAAATTTAGCAAAATCCCATTATGTGAAAACTCTGACCAAACACCAATATCAAATCTTAAGTGAACAAAGCTACCATCATCAAATGCATTACAGATAGAGCGTGCGAATCCTAATTCAGGAACGATTTTATGATCACCATCATTTTTAGAGACCCCCTTTGCCAAAAATTTCTCTAACTCTGATTTTGATGTCAGAACACGATTATTATCCAGGTCCATTGCGTCAGATGCCCACTCCGATAAGAGTGGAGAAATAGGTCTCAACTTTTTCAGCATCTTTGACAAACGCCTGGCACATTCACTAGGGTCTTCTTTGCGTGGTCCCCAGTAAATCTCGAAATCATACCCACTAAACATAATTTTAATCCATCGAAATTAGGGGACATGAACAGTTTTAATATTATCGAATCTTCGCAGAAGGTGTCGTAGTCCTTCAGCCACATCTTCTTCAGCAACTCTCCATTCTAAAGAAAGTCCTCTTAATTTGGCAATTTTCGACTGTGCGCTGGCCTGATTGAATAAATTATCGGCTAGTTTAAATACGATATTCGGATTATTAATTAATCTTGAGTATCCATAGGACTTCGCTTCGATGAGCGTCTTCCCATCAAATTTTCGACCATTTAATAAATATGTTTGTCCATTTGGTGTTCCAGTTACTCTCCGTTGATAATCTGCGGCAACAACGCTCATGCTTTCATTCACTTTTTTGAACTGACCTGGACCACACGTATTATGCGCTAAGACAGGCGGCCCGCGATAGCCGTTGGCGGCGACGAAGTAGTTGTGGAAGCCTTCGACTTCGACGTTGTAGACGGTGACGCCTTCGGGGTACGGTTCGTGGCGGGTGGAGGTGACGGTGATGAAGTGGCCGTTGGCGCCGGTCAGTTTGGTGCCGGGGGTTAGCTGTTTGGCTTCCACATACTCGTCGGCTGAAGGAACCCAGAAGGGATGCTCGTCGGTGGTTTTGATCGTCCGGGTGCTGCCGTCCTCGCTTTTGACTTCCAGAGTGCGGAGATGATCCACTTGTCGCTGGAACGTCTGCTTGACGGTCTTCTGTTCCCGCTGGCCTGTCTCATGGTTGAGGGCCATGATCGTATCACCCACCTTGAATTCGGCGACCGACTTGAGCTTATACTCTCCCGTGGGTGAAGATGGCTGCGCTCTCTTCTCATGCGCACTAGCCGCAACCGTCGGTGGTTCGACCGACTGGCCGATGCCCGACATAAACAGACAGAAGCCACCTGCTGCGAAGCAGAGCAGACTGTTCGCAAACAGCAGCGTAGACAGTAGTCATCACTTACGAATGACCAAGAAAACTATTTTTGGTTCCGGACACCACGTTTTTTCTGTGGCAAAAGATTATCGCCGGGAGCGGCGCGTTTCGGTCGTCCCATAATCGACGAATTTAGCGGGATTCCCCTAGCATTGTCAACAAAAGGTTCCTGACACGAATGGCACTGCCTGTTGTTGTGAAAGAGTTTGCGTTCATACA
>TARA_R110000868_G_scaffold113998_2_pt1 | contig 117097 bp, 113 predicted proteins | sample TARA_R110000868 | Tara Oceans TARA_R110000868 (sample SAMEA4397489) | marine metagenome | biome: Polar Biome; feature: [SRF] surface water layer (ENVO:00010504); material: water (ENVO:00002006), including particulate matter (ENVO:01000060) such as... | depth 5 m
ACGCAGGCCTTCTTCGATGATCGTGCCGGTGATCCGCGTGTCTTCACCGGCGATCAGGCCGGTCGGGTGGAACTGCACCATCTCCATATCGCGGAGCGTCAGTCCGGCACGCAGTGCCATCGCCATGCCGTCACAGGTCTTGTCGCCGGATGGCGTGTGGTATTTGTACATGGTCGGCCCGCCGCCGGTTGCCAACAGCACGGCGGCGGCACGCACCAAGCGGAACGTGCCCGCGCGCATATCGATCATCAACACGCCGGCGATGCCCGAACCGTCTTTGGCCGGGACCAAGGCCACCGCGCGGTGGTCTTCCAAGCGTTTGATGTCGCGCGCCCACACTTGTTCCGACAAACGGTTGATGATCTCGATGCCGGTCAGGTCGCCTTTGTGTACGGTGCGGTCAAAGGTCTGACCGGCGAACGCTTTTTGATGTACGGAGCCGTCGGGATTGCGGTCGAAAAAGCAGCCGAGCTCGTTTTCCAATTCGCGGATGCGGACTTGCGCCTCGGTGACGAGCTTCCACGCCAGGTCTTGGCGGTTGATCCATTTGCCGCCGTCGACGGTATCCATGAAGTGCCGCTCCGCACTGTCGCCGGGTGCTAACGCCACGTTGTAGCCGCCCTGCACCATGCGCGTGCAACCGCACTTACCGAGTAGGCCTTTGACCGCGACGGTGACTTCAAGGTCCGGGTTGGCGGCTTTGGCGTGCAGTGCACCGAACAAACCGGCGCCACCTGAGCCCAACACCAAAACATCGGTGCGATGTTCTTCGATGGTAAAGTTACCAGACATGTCAGGAGCCTCCCGGGGTCAGCAAAAGAACGGCGCCTGCGATGAACAGCACGGATAACACGCACTGGCGAAAGCGCACTTCATTGAAATAGCCATATAGCTTAACGCCGAGCCAGGCACCGATGGCGATGGCTGGCATAGCGATCAAAAAACGTGTGCCGGTTTCAGGCGCGACCATGCCACCCACCACCAGCCATCCGAACGCCATGCCGTGCATGGTGAGGATGAGCGGTTGCGTGACACCGCGCGCCTCGGCCCGGCTCCAACCGCGTTGCGTGCACCACACACCGGGCACGAAGCCGGATAAGCCTGCGAACCCACCGAGCACCCCGCCGATCACGCCGACGGCACCGTCCAGCGGGCGCCCGCCCCGAGTGATGTGCGGCAACGAGGTCGCGTATAGCATCGCCGCGCCATAGATCATCAGGCCGATGCCGGCGACACGCTTAAATGTGTCTGGGTCGATGATCCGTAAAAGCTCGGTCCCGAACGGCACGCCGATGGTGCCGCCGACCAAAAACGGCCAAAGATATTTAAACGATAGCCGCCGCCACATGCCGGCCAGCATAAAGATGTGCATCACAAAAAAGGACGCAACGACCAGCGGCACGGTCTCGGCGGGGGACAGCACGTGTAGCCACACCGCAGACGCGATCAGTGCATCGCCGAAGCCTGCGGTGCCCGACACGAATGCGGCAGCGAACGCACCGACCAACAGGAGGATAATTTCAGGTGACATTGAGCAAGAACATCAAGCCGACCGCGAGCGCGATGCCGGTGCCGATGGCGACGGCGGCTTTCGAGCTTTCGCGGGTGCCGATGAATTCCAACGCCATCAGACGCAGGCCACCGGTCAGGTGGGCGGCGAGCAAGATCACCAATACGGTTTCAGCCAATTTGACCAAGGGCGCGTCGGTCCAACGGATAAAGTCGTCCATGGCGGCTGCTCCCTCGATGGAAAGGGCGAGCACATAAAAATGTGCGGGTAGAAATAATGCCAACAACAGGCCGGATACCCGGTGTAATGCGAACGCCCAATAGTGCGCGTGATGGCGGTGTCCACGGAACATCAGACACCCCCTGCGTTATAAAGGCCGATGATGGCGCGAAAGCCCATCGCCAGGATGATCAGGCAGAACGTGGCCATGACCGCGTGCACGGCACCTGGGCGCAGCGCTGTCATCTCGTTTAAAATGGCGCGCACGCCGATCGGCGCATGTACGGCAACGGCGATCACAAACACCGAATAGAATGCGAACCACGCGAGGTTGCCGGAGACCCGGTTGATGATTTCGTCCGCCGTCAGTCCGCCTTGCACGGCGTAAACGATGACCGCCAAATGTACGATCACGCAAATTCCTAGAACGGCTGCGCTCAGGCGCTGCCAGATCCAAAGTTTGGCCTCGACCGCAGCACCCGGCATCAGAGCTCGCCCTTAAGCGCTGCTTTCGCCGTGGCCCGCTTGAGCCCCGTGATCGAGAACGTCGGACTGAGGTTTTTTGGGCAATGTTTCACGCAGCCTTGCTGGGAGTGGCAGGCATGGCAACCGGCGTCCCCGGATACGGCGGTAAGCCGTTCTTTGTTGCCCCCGTCGCGGACATCGTTGACCAGTGTCCATGCGCGGTTCAAGGCGGCCGGGCCCAAATAATCTTTGTTCCAATCAACGACATCGCAGGCCGAATAACAGACCGCACAGCCGATGCACTCAATCGCTTGGGCGACGAGCTTGCGGGCCGGGTCGTCGGGCAGCACCACGTCAAAGTCGTCGTGGCGGGTTTTGGTCGGATGGAACTTGCCTTCGGCGCGATTCATTTTGTCGAAGAATTCGGTCATGTCGCAGGCCAAGTCTTTGACGACTTTCAGATTGCGCAGCGGCGAAATTTCCAAGGTGCCGTCGCCGGCGACTTTGTCGACGTGGGTGCGGCACGTCCAGCGCGGCTTACCGTTGACGGTCATCGCGCACGATCCGCACATGCCGACCCGGCACGCGAACCGATAGCTCAGCGTCGGATCAATGTTGCGTTGGATGTAGGTGACCACATCAAGGACGGTCTGCGACGGTTGGCGAGGCACTTCAAAGGCTTCGAACTGGCCTTGTTCGCCGCCGCGCCACACAGATACATGAATGCTGTTGCTCATATGGGTGTTTATACTCTGTGTTGAGGGTGCGAACCAGTTTTTATCATGATTATTGATTGATTTGTTTTCGATATTCTTGATTTAAATTTACGATATGTGCGTCATGCTGTGGCGATCACGCATCCGAGGCCTGCGCTTGGGTCCAGCCAAGTACCATCGGCGCCCGTGTGCACCTGAAGCCCGGCATCTTGCCATAAATGCGCCGTCTTGTCCGGATCTACGCAGGCGATGGAAAACCCTGCGAAGAATGGGACGCTAGTGTCGCGGTCTGCAAACGCCCCTGGGAACCGTGCCGCAAAGGCATCCGGCGTCATCACAATTAGGTTGCCACGCTGGGTCGCGACGATATGGACACCCGGCGCCGTTTCGATTGCCGGCGCATCCGCGAAAGCGCTCAGGAACGCCGCACCGGACACAATGTCAGGGCTCACGACAAACACATCTTTGATACTTGTGGCGCCGTTGGCGTGGCGTTGGTAGTCGGGCTTCCAAAACAAATCCGGGCGCCATTGCTTGCAGGTGAAAAAGGCCATATCCGGCAGCGCCGGATCGGTGACAAACGTCAGTGAAAACCCAACGGTGACAGAGCCGCCGTCCGGCTGCTTCGCTTGGCGTTGAAAATCGAACGGGCTGTGCACCCGAAGGCCGCGCGCCAGGTATTGTGCGCGATCCGCAATCTCATCTTTGCTGTCCAGCACCAACATCGACATGCCTTGGTGATGTGCCAAATAGTCTCGGTTAAAGGCCGGGAAGCTGAAGGCATCGCCGTCATGCTCAAAAATATCTTCAGGCTGAGTGACGGCGAGCACTTCAAGAAAGCAGCCGTCGAACTGCGCTAAGGTATTGCCGGTACCGAACGGATGCTGTGCCGGCGGGGTCATGGTAAATCCCATGGCCGTATACGCATCACGCGCCTTTTTTAGGTCATTCACGCACAAAACGAGATGATCGATACCACGAGGCATGACCGCCCCTCCCAAGGTCGTTTAAGCTGCTGAGACTTTAGGCATCTGAGAATGCCGAGGCAACCAATCGACGTCATGCTGATCGGGGAAAACACATGACCAAGCTTACCGGCCTTCGCGTGCGACGTCTGTCGCTGCCGCTTCGTGTGCCGTATAAACTCGCCTTCGGTCCGGTGACAGCGTTCGATACCATCATCGTGGATATTGTGGACGACGATGGACATAAGGGTATGGGTGAGGCAACGATTCTTACCGGGTATACGTCCGAGACCATCGACGGATGTTGGCAGACTGTCTGCCGGCTCGCCAAAACGATCGTTGGTCTGGACGCCGACGCGGCCAAGGATGCGTTGTCGGTGCATCACCAAGCGACCCCGTTTGCCGTTACCGCTTTGGTCACTGCGATTGAAATGATGCAAGGCCATCCATTGCTGAAGCCGACCCCGGATAGCCGGGTGCCGCTGCTGGCAACGTTGAATGCGACTGAGGACGCTGAAATCATCTGCGAGGTTCAAGCGCATGCGGATGCCGGCTACACGACCATCAAAGTCAAAATCGGCTGGGACGTTGCGGATGACCTCGCGCGCACCCGATTCATTCAGTCGTGTCTGCCGCCGGGTGTCCGGATTCGGGTCGACGGCAACCAAGGCTATTCCCGCGACGAAGGCATCGCCTATGCCTCACAAATTGAACCGGACGGGATCGAGCTTTTAGAACAGCCCTGCCATATGGACGACTGGGCTGCCGCCAAAGCGGTGGCCGCTGTCAGTAACGTGCCGTTTATGTTGGACGAGAGTATCTACGGCCCGGACGAGATTGAGCGTGCGGCTGCGCTGGGCAATGTCAGCTATGTGAAACTTAAGCTAATGAAGGCCGGCAGCATCGATAATTTGGCGGCGCAACTACGCTTGATCCGCGCACTCGGGATGACGCCGGTGCTGGGGAACGGTGTGGCCAGTGATCTCGGCTGCTGGATGGAGGCTTGTATCGCGCGCACCTTAATTGATAATGCAGGCGAAATGAATGGATTCCTAAAACCCGTGACGCCGCTGTTTCGTGACCCGCTCAAGGTGATGGACGGCGCGGTCGTGTTGCCGTCGACGGTACCCAGCCTCGGTGATTTGGGTGCGTTCATTAAAGACACCCACAGCTTCGGCGGCCTTTAAGGTATGTTCGGTTTTGCGCCGGAAATTTTGGCCGCGATGGCGATGTCGATTTTTATCGGCGGCATCGTCAAAGGCATCACCGGCGTCGCGCTGCCGGTCGTGACCATGGCCATCGTCGTCAATTTTGTCGAGCCGCAAGAAGCACTTGCGCTGATTGTGCTGTCGATTGTCGTCACCAATATTTGGCAAGCATTTAGGACCGGCAGCGACTGGCGCCCGCTTTTTAGGTTCTGGCCGTTGCTCGTGCCGTTCGTGATCGGCCTGTATTTGGGATCGCTGATTGTTGCTGAAACCGATCCAGCGACGATGTTTTTATCTATGGGCATAGCGACTCTCGTATTTACGGTGTCTGAACTTTGGAAGCCGAGACAGCGCCCCATGGGGCCGTGGACAGAGCGTATTTTAGGCCCTATCGCCGGTAGTGTGGGGGGGCTTTTGGGCGGTATCTCGACTATTTGGGGGCCGCCGATCATGATGTTCATGTTCATGCTGCACCTGCCGAAAGACGAATGGGTCCGCACGATTGCGATTATCTGGCTGGCCGGCGCGATTCCGTTGGTGGCGTTCTACATCGCCAACGGCGTGCTCAATACCGAGACGGCACCGATCTCGGCGGCAGCGTGTATTCCGGCGATGTTGGGCATTTTGGTGGGCGAGCGCTTGCGTGGCCTCATCAACGAGCAACGGTTTCGTAAGATTCTGCTGATCGCCTTATTTGTGGTCGCTTTGAATTTGATCCGGCGCGCGCTATTCTAACGGTGCATTGAATGGTGTCCGCATATGGAAACTCAAAGCGTCCGTCTTTCTGAGCTGCCGACTGACCTCGCCACGGTCATGGCGTATTGGACGGACCTCTGCGCCGAGCGCCCGGCGCCCGCGTGGCGCGATGTTGATTTAGTGCAATTTCCATCGCGCTTGCTGCCAATGACCATGGTCATTGATATCATGCAGCCGCTTGAAAAGAGCATATTTCGTTTTTGGGGCTCAGAACTCACCCGCATCCACGGTGTCGAGATGACCGGCAAACATCCTTACGACTTAAAACCGCTGGCCTTGGGTCAGCGCCTGCGTGTCGACTATCAAGACATCGTTAATAACAAACGACCGCACGCAAATCATTATTCGTTCATGACGAGGCACGGATATGTGCATGCGCATACGGCGCTTCGCGTGCCGATCATGAATGATGGTGAGACGGTCTCTCAGATCATCGTTGTGGTCGACTTTTCACCGGAAGCCTTGGCGCGAATCCGGGACACCGGTAGCACCTACGCAGAAATTTTTGACGCTAAAGGCGATTAATTTATGCCGCGGCCCATGGGAACGGAATCAATTGATCCAGACCCTCGGACATTTCAAAGACGCTTGAGACCGCGAGTTCGTGATCGAATGACAGGTGATCGCGCTCGGCACGGCGGCGCAAGTTGGCGTGGTGGATGTCCATGACGTCGGTCGGGATCGGCATGTCGCCGGCGTCGAGGATGCGCAGATATCCGTCCGCATCACGGGCCGGCATGATCCGGCTTTGCAGGTAGTTGCTGGGTGACCAGGGGATATCCATGACACCGGCTTCGCAGGCACGCACCGTGCCCACCGCCACGTCACCATCCCCCATTTCAAGAATTTTATCCATCACCGGGCGTACTTCGCGGCCGATTAAATCGCACTCGGTGGCAAATTCGGGCAACGTGTCCAAACGAATATGACGCGCCAGGTAAATCGCCATTCGCGTGTTGCGGAGTCCGGCGGCATTTGCCTGCGGCGTCGGAATGCCGAATGCTTCATGGGATGACTTCGTCGTCACGCTGACTGCGCCACCGATCGCCGCAAGCGTACCGCCATAAGACACCAACGCTTCGCATTGTGCTTCGTCCTGCGGCCAAGCGCCCATCCAATGCAGTGATGTGACGGGCGTAAATACGTCGTCGTAACCTTGGGCCTGCAGATATTCTTGGGTCAGCACACGGGCCATTTTGATCGCTGCAGCGTCTTGCACCAGATGCATAGTTTGGCCGAGCTCGAGGCCATAGTTTTTCACCCCTTGCCCGGCAGCCAACAACGCATCGATGATGCAGGTCAGGATCGCGATGCTGGGCGGAATGTTCGTGCCGGTCAAAAAGCCGGGCTGGCGGCGGTGCAACTCGACGCCCTTATCTTGGTACATGGCGGCCAAGCGATCCAGATATTGATAATTACGGATGCCTTGCTCGATTGAGACTTCTTTGGTGTAGGACGCCGTGTACGCCATGCCGGAACCCAAATACCCGGAATAGCCTGCAGCAAAGCCGATCTCGGACGTGAGCCTCGGCATCGAAGTGCCGGAAAGCACAATCGCCGGCTTGTCGATGGCCTCGATCAACTGGCGCGTCGCCTTTGGCCCATAGTTGACCATGGCGTAGCCGTTCAGCATTGAGCGTCCGGCCTTTTTTGATTCCTCGATACCGCGCGCCGCATTTTCCCACTGTTCGTTGCGGGTATAGCTGTCGGTGGTGGTCGGCACGATATCGGCGTGGCCTTCTTTATCGAGAATCTGCATCAGTTCCTTTTGCAGTTCCAACGTTGCAAAGCCGCCCCGCGGCTGGGTCAGGCATCGCCCTTCGGCGTCGGCTTGGCGCATCACCCAGCCCAATTGCTTATGCAAGGGCAGGCTTTTGTGGAAGGCCACCGCTTCGTCGATATCGACTTCGCCCCCCGTTGGCCAGCGCGCCAAGTTTACGCGGCGCATCTCGTCGAATACGTCGGCATCGATGCGGGCCGCCGATAAGGGAAGGGATGCCTCAGGCTGCGGGCGACTGGTCATGGTGCGGTTCCTTGTTCGGCGTTTTCGCATCGGTGGGATGCAGAACATTCTGCGCAAGCTTCAACGCCGCATCCGGTGCGACGCCGGCCAACAAGCCAATGGCATAAAGTGCATAGGCGCCGTCGATCAGCAGGCGCGGGTGTTTCGGGCGAAGCGATTCGGGCGCCGCATCTTCAAAAAGGGCGGCGCGTAAAATACGCTCTGGATCATCGCTATGCGCCAAGACGCCGCCGGTGCCGATGACGGTCGCGATCTCGGTTAGGTCTTTGCCGTACTGCACGGTAATCGGCCCGGTGACGGATTGTTTGATTTCGATACGCCCGGCATGGCGCTGCATAGCGCGATGCACGGCGGATTCCGCGAGCGCGATATCGAGTTTCTTTTCGGCATCGCTTTCGGGCAAACGTTCCGGGTCGTCGGCGATGGCAGCGAGGATGCTTGTAAAGGCGTCGGCATCTATATCGGCAGCAGTGCGGATGACCTCGGGCCCGGCGGCGTCGACAATCGTGTGCGCGTTATGGCGCATCCCTAAGTCGCCTTCGACCGTGCGCTTGGCGTGCGGCTCGGGCAGGCCGTACTGCAATACGCCGCTGGCGACCGGCTTGCCGTCGGCGATGGAATGCACATCGGTGGTGGCGCCGCCGACATCGACGACGATCAGCGGGCCCAGACCTTCGCCTTGCCCGGCGGCCCCTTCGGCCAGCAACTTGGCACCGTCCATCACCGCAGCCGGGGTCGGCATCAGCACGGCATCGAAGCGCGTTGCCGCGCGGTCGATGCCTTTAGCGTGCACGATCCGCTCGATAAATACATCGCGGATCGCGGCGCGGGCGGGCTCCACATCCAGCACGTTGAATTCCGGCATCACGTTGCCGGCGATCCGCACGTCGATCCCGGCATCCAAGAGCGTCCGAGCCACGTCATCCGCGCACACCCGATTGCCGGCAACGATGACGGGACACGCAAGCCCGGCCATAGCCAGTTTTTCCGCGTTCCAACGGATGGTTTCTTCGTTGCCGCCGTCGGTGCCGCCTGCCAGTAAAAGAATATCCGGCGCGCCCGCGACGATCCCCGCCGCATCTTTGTCGGTCAGTTTATAGGCGTGCGCGCCGATCAGTTTGGCACCGGCACCGAGCGCCGCCAGCCGTGCTGCTTCGGCGGTGAGCTCTTTGACCAGCCCGACCGTCACCATCGCTAAACCACCTGCCGCACTTGAAGATGCCAGCCGGTGCTTGAAGGCAGGCAGAACGCCTAGTCGCAGTTTCAGATCGGCGAGTGCAGCATCTAAGCCGATGTTAACGTCGCTGGTGACCGTCGACGGGCCTTGGCCGCTGCCAAGGATGGTCCCGGCGTCCAGGTCGACGGCGCGTAATTTCGTGTAGGTGCTGCCGAAATCGATCAGAAGGGCCGTGTTCTGCGTCATGCCGCGACGATCCCGACCTTTGCCCCGAGGTCTGCATCCAACGCTTCGACCACGCCCGGCACCCGTGTGCCCGGCGGGAACGCGCGGTCAAATCCCATCTCGGTAAAGCGCTGCTCGACCTCGTCCCAAGACTGTTTGCCGACCACCAGATTCCCGCCGACATACAGCACGATGTCTTCAAGCCCGGCTTCGATGCACATGTCGCGAAAGCCACGGCAGTCCAATTCACCCTGGCCGTAAAGCGACGATACCAAGATTGCATCGGCAGCGGTCTCGATGGCGGCCTTAATAAAATCTTCGGACGGCGTCAGCGCGCCCAGGGTGACGATTTTGAAACCTTCTTTTTCCAGTGCCATCGACAGGATGCGGTTGCCGACGATGTGGGTGTCGGCGCCGATGACCCCGGTGACCAGCGTGATGCGGCTGCGTTGTTCGGGGGTGAGGGTCATGACGTCGCTCCTTGTTGGTCGGTGTCGTCGTTCATCGGCACATCGTAATCGCGCACTGCGCGTTCGATCTGCTGAGCGGCGGCTTTGAAGCGGTCCAGTTTGGCAACGGCCGTCGGGATCGTCATGCGCGCCGCCGGTGCGTGCACGGAAAGGCCCGCGAACACGCGGCCTTTACTGTCGAACACCGGCACCGCAATGCCGACCAGACCTGCGGTGTTTTCCTGGTCGTTGCAGGCATAACCTAAACGCCGGATCTGTTTGAAATGGGCTTCCAGCGCGCTTCGTTCCGTCAGCGTGTTTTCGGTGAAGCGCTGCAACGGTCCGGCGCTGAGGATTCGCTTGCGTGTCCGCGCCGGCAGGTGAGCCAACAATAGTTTGCCGATGGCGGTCGCATGCAAAGGCACCCGGGTACCGACACCAATTTGCAGACGCAACGGCCAGGCACATTCGACCCGTTCGACATAAATCACGCCGTCCCGGTCTAAGACGCCGAGATTGCATGTCTCGCCGATTTCCGTGACCAGCGCATTCAAGATCGCGCGCACAGGGGCGATCCGTGCAAATGACGACATCGCGTCGGTGGCCAAGGCCATCAAGTTGGGGCCGACCACGTACTTATCACCACCCGGCGTGCGCGTCACCAACAGCGTGTCTTCCAGTTGTTTGACGACCCGAAACACGGTCGGACGCGGCAGGTCGGTGGCGTCGGCAAGCTCGCTCAGGCTGGGCGGTTTGGGCGCGTTGAGGATCGCGGATAACACCGTCACCCCCTTACCGAGGGCTGAACTGCCATCGGGCGGCACGATGTGGGAAAGTGGTGCACCATCCAGCATGTCGAGGTCTCCTCCCGTCGTTGTTATTTTGAAAAGGGTAGACGCAGCAGGCTATAATTCAATAATAAATATAAATTTGTCTCGATAATTGTCATTTTGCATTATTTTAAAGCACATTGAAGCCCGCCCGCGTTTGCGCCAGCATGGCAGCAGGGAGACGACCGATTACCGATACCGATCATTCACCAGCAGATGCGCCGATAGGTCAGATTTTTCGTCAAGGCGCGATGGACGGTCTGAGCCTGCCGGCCTTCATGGTCGCTAGCAGCATGATCGGCTATGGCGCGTTGGTGCATTCGGCGGGGATGAGTTTGGGCATTGCGGTCGTGTCGACCATCGGCATCTGGGGCTTGCCGGGGCAGGTCGCGTTTATCGAATACGTTCTGTTGGGCGCACCCGTCTTCTCAATGCTGATCGCGGTCGCGCTGGCGAATATGCGGTTTTTGCCGATGAGCTTATCGTTGGTGCCGATGTTCCGGGGCTCTAAGTCCGGGTGGCGGCTGCGTTATTTTTATGTGCAGTTGATGTCGGTGAATACCTGGGTCGGCTTGCTGAAAAAAGCGCCGGACCTTAGCCCTGACATGCGGGGCCCCTATTACGCAGGCTTTTCGACGACTTGTATGGTGGCTGGTGCCGGCGGCACGGCGGCAGGCTTTTTGATGGCCGAAGTGATGCCGTTTTTCGTCACCGTGACGTTGGTATTCATCAACCCGATCTATTTTGCGTTCATATTTTCGGCGATGCGAGCGCGCGCCTGCTTGCTTGCGATGCTGGTCGGCGCGATCATCGGGCCTCCGTTGTATCTTTTGTCGCCGGTATGGAGTTTGCCGCTCTGTGGTGTGCTTGCCGGTACCGCCGGATTTTATGCCGACCGTTGGCTGAGGCGCATACGATGAGCGGTCTCGATATTATGCATGCTCCTTGGGTGTTGTTGGGCTTGGCCATCGCAGCGACGTATTTTTGGCGCGGTCTCGGCACCGCGATCGCAGCCCGCATCGATCCGGAAAGCGGGCTGTTTCAATGGATCGCGTGCGTCGCCTATGGCCTGTTGGCCGGGCTGATTTCACGGATCATCGTGATGCCGGTGGGTCTTTTAGCCGAGACCGAAATCATAGATCGCTTGGTGGCGACGGCATTTGGATTTGTGCTTTTTTACGTGTTTCGCCGCAATGTAGGCGTTGGCACCTTGAGTGCGGCCGGCTTATTCATGGTTCTTGTCTGGGGCCGGGGTGAAGGATTCTTTTAACGATGCGATTATGCCTCGTTTTATGTGCTTTGTTTGCCACCGTGTTGAATGTCGACACGGCGCAGGGGCAAAGCTGCACAGCCCCGTCGGCGGTGTGCGCGGCAGTCGGCTCGGTCGTTAAACTTTCGTCGTATGAGCCGATCGGCAGTGCCGTGGTGATCGGGCCTGAGCGGGTCATTACCAATCGCCACATGCTCGCGGATAACACTGCCGCCGAAGTGATTTTACCGGATGGCAGTAAGCTAAAAGGCCAGGTACTCGCCACCGATTACCCCGGGGACTTGGTGACGCTGACGGTGCCGGGATTGCCGGCGCTGCCGATATTGCCGCTGGGCCAAGCCGATCTGCAAAGCACTCTTTATGTCGTCGGCTTCGACGTCGGGCGGGATGCGGTTCGGGTGTATGCGCCCGGCGCGTTGCTCGTTGAAAAGGCGGACACGGCGTTGGCGCGGCTGCACCATGACGCGCGGTCGTTGCCCGGCAATTCCGGCGGCGCGTTGCTTGATGCCGAGGGGCGCTTGGTCGGCATCGTCGCTTCCGGCGGCGAGGGACGGAACGAGGCGATTCCTGCCGCCGACATTGACGCGGTGATCCACGCGAGCGGTCCGGAAAAGGTGTCGGCTTCAGCGGAAATCGGCCGGGCCTATGTCCGCTGTGTTGAATTCACTGATGATATCCGCACATCTCGCGGGGTGCTGACCGACGGCGCCGTCATCAAAATAAAAGACGCCTGCTTGGCCAGTCAGAATCGTCAGTTGATGGACGTTGCCGCGAGTGAGTTAGCGATGCGCCGCAAAATCGACCCGGCGCTGGCGTTGTTGCGGGCGTCATATGCGCAAGATCCAAATGCGCCGAACACATTGATCTCGCTCGCCATTACCTTGCACTTGGCGCAGCGTTTTGAGGAAGAGGTGCCGATCTTATATCGTGCCCTCGATATTTTGCCGACGGCACCGCAAGTGCTGCGCTTGGCATTGCAGGCGGGGATTTGGGGCGGCGATCAGGCGTTGGCTGATTTGGCGATGCAGCGCATTCAAGATGTGATGCCGCAGATGGCGCCGGCGGCCCGGCGGTTTTATGACAACCCACCGCCGAAGCCGCGCATGAGGCCACCGGGCTGAAGTATCACGGTCCGTCGGTCGGATCGGGAATCCACCCAAAGCGCACGCGCTGCGGCCCGTCCAAAGTCCGGGCGCGCTTTAAGATCGCATCCCGAAGCGCCGGGCCGTCCCAGTCCGGATTGGCGGCGAGCAAACGCACCGCCAGCGCACTCACACGCGGCACGGCAAAACTGGACCCGGACGCCTTGCCGACGGCGCCCCGGTGATCGATGACTTCAACCCGCTCGCCCGGCACCATGATATCGACATGTGCGGCACCCCAGTTGGAGCCTTGCGCCAAACGCCCGTCTAATGTCGACGACGTTACGACGATGGTATTTGGCAGGTCCAGCGCCGCTGGATACACCGGTACCTGATCAATATCGCGACCGTTATTGCCCGCAGAAAGTATGAACAGCATGTTCGGATGCTGCTGTGCGGCTGCGGCAAAAGCGGTCCAATCGTCGATGCTGTTTGAACCCATCGCCATGTTTACAATCCGTACGTCGTGCGCGGCGAAGAACGCGACGGCATCGGCGAGGCGTGCCATATCGGGCCGCGGATAGCGGACCGGTATGATCCGTGCCATCGGCGCTTCGTTGAGCAATACACTGGCGACCGCGCTGCCATGGTGCAGCGGAAAGAACGGTGAACGCGATGTGTCGACATCGAACGGTCGGTCGTCCATATCCCAAAGATCACGCCCGATCAGCTTGCCGTCGCTGTCGCGCGCCAGATGATCTTTAAACGGGGCCACGGTGTAGTTGATGCCGCTGTCGATGACCCCGACCGTGACGCCGCCCGGGTCTTTGCCGGACGGCACCGGCGGATTGAGAGGTTCTTCTGAAATCGTCGTCTGCATGTCTGCGCTGAGCACACGGACGGCATCCGCGATGCCCATCGGTGTATAGACAATGTCGCGGATTTCGGTGACGCGGCACATGTGATCCGCATTGACGCTGAGGCGCGGGGCCGGATCGCTGATTTCAATGCCGATGCGCCGCAGCCGACCTGCCGGGAAAAGCGCGCTGATCTGGATTTCGCTGCCGTCCGCATCGATCAGCACCGTTTTCGCCCGGCCCGGTGCATCGCCCATATTGTTGACCGTGTGCGAGATGATTTTGATGTCGCCGAGCGCAGATCGAAACCGTTGCGGATCGCTGTAGGGCGCATCGCAGGCGACCGCTAACAGCGCCGTGATGCGATCCGGCAGTGCGCCTGCGGACGCCGGCAGGGCGCCGACGGCGAGCAGCGCTAAAGCGTTGAGTGCATACCGATAAGCCGATCTACCAAACGATGTGATCGACGCTGGTAAAACTGATGCTATCGCCGTCATTGATGGTGCGCACTCCGCTGAAGCCGTCTGGGTTTTGCAAACCGTGCGCGCCCAGGCTTTCGGAGTCAACGCAGGCGCCAGAGACGGACGCTGCCGGTTCCCCTGCGGAGTCGTCAACGGGGGAATGGCAATGACGCTGATCAACCGTGCCAGCGCCGATGACGCTATCTCGGGTCGGGATGACGGCATCGTCCGGTGATGCTGAGGGCCGCACGAGGGCATGGAGCCATAAGCAGACAATGTGCGCGAACTGTTTGCTGATTCAGCAGAAGCAGACGTTTATTGGTGAGTGCTGGAGTCCGGGTTTGACTCGGGGTGGACACTTCCCGTGCGAGCCTTAGAGACCGAAAACCAACCAAGCTGTATATCCGACGTATGAAGCAAAAAGCAAAGTGCCCTCAAGACGGTTTATGATGCCGGTCCCTTTGAAATTGAAGCAAACAACAAGTAGGCCGACGGTCAGCAGGCCGAGAACGACCATGTCTCGGTGAAGGATTTCCTGTGGCACGGAAGTCGGGCCAATCACACCGGCAATGCCAACCACGGCGAGCGTATTGAATAAATTCGAGCCGAGTATATTACCCAATGCCAGGTCCGGCTGCCCCTTCCGCGCCGCTGATAAGGATGCTGCAAACTCTGGAAGTGATGTGCCGACAGCAACAATCGTCAGACCGATCACAAGATCGGAAACACCCAAGCCACTGGCAATTTCCACGGCACCCCAGACAAGCAGGCGGGAACTGGCGATCAGCAAGACGAGGCCGACGACTACCCATGCCAAGGCCTTCGTGAACCGTTTGCTGTGGTCGTCGAGCGCCTTTTGCATCTCATGACCCAAAGGGTCATCTCGGTTACGCAAACCTTCGTAAATGCTCCATCCCATCAATACAGCAAACACACAGAGAAGGATCAGCGCATCAAGACGCGTCAACTGCCCATCAGCCAAAAGCACGGCGGATAGGCCCGTTATGCCGATGAGAATTGGAACCTCTTTCTTGACCACAACTGATTGAGCGGCAATCGGACAAATCATTGCCGTCACGCCGAGAATCAGCCCGATGTTCGCGATGTTAGATCCATATGCGTTGCCCAGCGCCAACCCGGGATTGCCTTCGCTCGCAGCGAACGCGGAAACCATCATCTCCGGTGCCGATGTTCCGAAGCCGATGATGATCATCCCAATCAAGAGCGGGGGAATTGAGTAATGGGCCGCGACGGCAGCGGCACCCTCAACAAATTTGTCTGCACTCCAAACCAGAAGTAACAGTCCGCCAACGATGGCAAGTGAAGGCAACACCATTTAGCTTGATACTCCAAACAACCAATGTGGATCACGCCGGTTTATGAACTGATGGAGGCGAATTTAGCGAGGAACTTCCACTACACTTATTCTCGTGATGGTGTGTCCGCAATCTTTACGACCCAATGCAAAACCGCGAGTGAGACGATCAATGCAGCCAATCCAATCAACATCATCGCCTCAGTCTGGGCGAGATCTAGGAGAATGAATTTTCTCACCAATGCGAGTATTGCAATTTGTACGACAATACGAACTTGAACAATGCTTTGTTTTCGTTCGATGACCTGAACAATAGAGTGATTGAACTCAAGAGCGATTAGAACAGTTAAAACACCGGCAAAAAGATTTCGAAAAGTATCCGGCGCCGCTAAATCAACTTGCAAGGTTAGAAGTTTGTATACGTCGCCAGCAATATGGCCACAGGCGTATACGACGATAACCGAAACGAGCACGCTCAGGAAAATTGCCGCGATTTGCTCAAGCCGCTCGTAAAAACCGAGTTCGCGCCAAATCTTTGTATACTTATCGAACATCCGCGTTGGTTCATTCATTTCGCAGCCAACTTTCCATGCAATTACGAGGGAATTAGGATGGCGAGACTACACCATCCACTCGGATTGCACACTTCCGCTCATGGCCACCCCCAGCTGTTTCGACGTCCATCATAATTAGTCTGTTTATGCGTTCAAAGCGGGCTCTCTCGCGGACATTGCGGCGGGATTGCGAGTCCTTTTTTATGCGTAAACGCTGCGCGCCGTGCTAAAACTTTGCGTCCCGGATCACCGTGCAATCGGTGACGTTGACGACGCCGATTTGACGGGATACCAGCGTGTAGACGCGCTCGACAACCGCGTCCAACTCATCCTCATCTACGATGCAGACCACGGAGACCATGCCGCCTGCGGACGACACCAAGCCGTCCCGCGTCCAAGCGCCGTGTTCACCAGAGCCGCCGAGCACGGGGATGATCGTGTAGCCGGACATATCGATATCGTCCAGCAGCGCGGTCAGGCGTCGCAGCGCCGGGGCTTCGATGAAAATTTCCAGCCGTTTTTTTTCGTGCATCTGCATGATGTGCGTCAGCCTCCTATGATCTTTTCAGCCGCCCAAACATATAATGGGATGCCGACCGTCAGGTTAAACGGAAACGTGATGCCGAGCGAGAGCGTCAGATATATTTCCGGTCTGGCTTCGGGCAAGGCGACGCGCATCGCCGCCGGCACCGCGATGTAGCTGGCCGACGCGGCCAAAGTCATCAACAGCGCCGTACTGCCGATATCGAGATCAATCACAATGCCCGCGGCCAGGGCAATCGCAGCGCCGATCGGCGGCATGATCAGGCCGAAGAAGATCACGCCGGGTTTCAGTTCGTGCGCGCTTTGCCGAATGCCGCGCCCGGCGATCAGGCCCATATCCAAAAGGAACAGGCATAACACCCCTTTGAATGGATCGACGATGAACGATGACACTTGTGCCATCCCGTCAGGTCCGGTGATCCAGCCGATGATGAACGCGCCTGTCAGCAAAACGATGGAGCCGTTCAACAGTACCTCGCGCACCAGCTCGGTGTTGAAGCCGTTGGATGGGTCCGGTGCGCTGGTCGCGTCTTTGCTTTTGCCGCGCGCCAAGATCAAGGCTGCGATAATTGCCGGGCTTTCCATGACGGCGGCGACCGCAACCAGATAGCCTTCCGACGAGATGCCCAAGGTGGTGAGGGCTGACGTGGCGGCAACGAATGTGACAATCGAAATCGAGCCGTAATGCGCGGCGACGGCGGCGACATCGATCCGGGGTAAGCTCGACAGGGCTCGCAATAACTGGAAAGCGATAAACGGGATCAGCGCGCTGAGGAAAATACCGGCGCCAATGGTCGCCATCATTTTCGCATCAATGCCGCTTTCCGCGACGATCACGCCGCCCTTAAAACCGATCGCGGCGAGCAGGTACAGTGACAGCGCTTTGGCAACGGCCTCTGGAAAATGCAGATCGGATCGGACGGCGGCGGCAATGAAACCAAGCGCAAAAAACAACACCATCGGAGAAAGAAGATTGCTCTCAGCGAGGGCTAACATGTCGCTCATGCGGCGCGCATCCCACTTCTAATTTTCAGTCGTCGCTAAAATAGATAGAAACAATTTCATGTCAACGTTACAACCGCTGATCACGATCGCGGTTGGGCCAGGCCGTAGGTTCAGCCTGCCCGACAACATCGCGCCGACGCCGACCGCACCGCCACCTTCGGCGACAATGCGATCTTCGAAGAATAAGATGCGCATGGCGGCAGCAATCTCGGACTCACTCAGCAGTACCGTCTCGTCGATCAGGTGTTGGCACATGTTGAGCGTCAGCGCGTTGTCCAGCCCGATGCCGCCGCCCAGCGAGTCGGCGAGGCTTTCGACCTCTTCGACCGGCACCGGTTTGCCGGCCTGCATTGACGCCACCATTGCGGCACCCCGATCCATGGTCACGCCGACCACATGCGCGGTGGGCTGCAGGGTTTTGACGGCGAGCGCGGTACCGGCCAAAAGACCGCCGCCCGACAGTGGGACGATCAAATTGGCGATGTCCGGCATGTCTTCGATGATTTCCAGGCCAAGCGTGCCTTGCCCGGCGATCACGGCGGGTTGGTCGAAGGGGTGGATGTAGGTGAGCCCGTCCTCGGCGATCCGCGCCATCGCGGCGACCTCGGCCTCGTCTTGCGAACGGCCATGGATGACGACATCCGCACCCAGATCGCGGATCGCGCGGACTTTCACGTCGGGCACCAATTCGGACATATAGGCCACGCACGGGATGCCGAGTGATTTTGCCGCGTGGGCAACGCCGCGCCCATGGTTGCCGGTGGATACCGCAAGCACACCCCGACGGCGCGCCGCGTCGGAAAGCTGCATCAACGCATTGGTGGCGCCGCGCAGTTTAAAGGCACCTGTATCTTGCATGGTCTCCAGCTTCAGGCGGACCGGATGGCCGGCGTGCTTGCTGAGGAACGGGGAGAGGCGCAGGGGCGTGCGCGTGACGAATGCGCCAATGCGGTGCGCGGCATCGCGGATGTCATTCAGGGTCACCGGCAGAGACGACGCCGGCATCGTCATGCGCCGGCGGTTGCGGCTGCCGGCCAGTCTTCGGCGATCACGGCCGCGCAGTCGCCCCGGTTGATGAGACCCGGCACGTGGCGGCAGACAATAAAGCCTGCGCGCTCGGCGATCAGGGGCGTCGGGTCGCGCTCCGGCTCTTCTAAGTAGTGCACGCGGGCGATCACTTCGTTTGCTTCGACGCTGTCGCCGAGCTCTTTACAGATTTCAAACAACCCTTCGGTCTTGGATGTCACGAAGCTGCCGGGCGGTGTGTGGATCAGGCGGCTGGGGGCTGGAATATCCGGCGCGCCGGCGACGACACCGGCGTGCCTGAGGATGTTCATGATTCCGCGTTCAGCCACTTCGATGGTTTCGACGCTGGACGTGGCGCCGCCGCCAAGCTCCGTCGACACGAACACTTTGCCCATATCTTCGACCACGGTGTCGATCATCCCGGCGGCGTCCAATTCGGTGAGCACCATGCCATAAGGTGCTGCGAACGTCTTCATCGCGGCCAGACTGCGGGCCATCTGATCGGGGTCGGGTAAGTCATGGATGATCGACATCGGCACCAAGTTCATGGAGCGGCCACCCGCATGAATATCAACGACCACGTCGGCGGCGCTGATAAATCGCGTCGTCACATAGTGCGCGATCATTTCGGTAATCGTGCCCTGTGCATTGCCGGGGAAGCAGCGGTTCATATTGCCGCCGTCGATCGGTGAGGTCCGCGCGCCAGCCCGAAATGCCGGTAGATTCAGCGCAGGCACCATGATCACGCGCCCGGTAACATCAATCGGCGCCAAGGCATGGCGCAATTTGCTGAGCGCAATCGCGCCTTCATATTCGTCGCCGTGATTAGCCCCGGTCAGCAGCACCGTCGGGCCGGCACCGTTTTTAATCACGGAAATAGGCAGGCGGATCGAACCCCAAGACGATTCGTCGCGGGACCACGGGATGATCAACGCGCCGTGCTGGTGGCCGTCGGCGGTGATGTCGATGTCGCAGTCTATTTTTGAAAATTCTAAATCGGTCATGCGCGCAGTGTGCGGGATGGGGTGCCTCGTTTCAAGGCACCCCGCCGCGTTTCAGTGTCGATTAGTAACCGACTGCACAGCCGTCTTTGCGCGGGTCAGAGCCGCCGGTCAGGATGCCGGTTTCCCAATCGATCCAGATCGCTTGGCTGCCACCGATGGGCTTCCCTGGCTTGATGCGCTTGTGTCCCAAGGCTTCTAGGCCTGCAATCGTCTCTGCGGGCAGGGTGCCTTCCATTTCCACGTCCATGGAATTGGCAATCGGGAACACGCGCGGCGCATCTTGGGCTTCTTGAATATCCATGCCGAAATCCAGCATTTTCGTCAAGAACTGCATATGGCCGAACGATTGGTACTGTCCACCCATCACGCCGAATGACATCACTGCCTTGTCACCTTGGCCGACCATGGCCGGGATGATCGTGTGCATCGGGCGTTTGCCCGGTGCGATGCAGTTCAGATGACCATCGATCAAGTTGAAGCCTTGGCCACGGTTGGTCAGCATGACGCCCGATTTCGGTGCCATCTGCACCGAGCCGAAGTTAGAAAACAGTGTGTTGATAAAGCTGCATGCGTTGCGGTCTTTGTCGACGACTGAGATATAGACCGTGCTGTCGTTGCTCGGCATTTTGACCGGCGGCAACGGATCAAGGGCACGGGATGGATCAAACTCGGATGCCAGGTCCTTGGCGTGCGCATCTGACAACAGATAGTCGACTGGCACGTCCACCTTATTCGGATCGGCCACGAACATGTTGCGGTCTTGATAGCCGAGACGCCCGTATTCGATTTCCCGGTGCAGGCGCTCCACCGATAACGGATCAACGCCGGCCACAGGAATATCTCTGAGCATGTTCAGCAGCAACAACGCGATGATGCCTTGGCCGTTCGGCGGGCACTCATAGATATCATAGCCGCGATAGTTGGTCGAAATCGGCGTCACGTATTCACCGGCGGCAATCTTAAAGTCTTCGAGGGTATGCAGACCGCCCCGCGACTGCAGATACGACACCATATCTTCGGCGACGTCGCCGGTATAGAACGCGTCGCGTCCATGCTCGGCAATCTTGGCGAGGGTCGCAGCAAGTTCCGGCTGATGGTGCATTTCGCCGACGCCAGGCGTCCGCCCGTTCGGCATAAACACGCGCTTCGATGCTTCGTCGTTGGCAAGCAAATGTACTTGGCTTGCAAAATCAACCGATACCCGCGATGACACCGGATAGCCGTCCCTGGCGTATTCGATGGCGGGTTGTAGCAATTCGCCGAGATCCATCGTGCCGTGGTCGCGGATCAACGTGTCCCAGGCGTCGATCACGCCGGGGATGATCACGGAATGCGGGGTTTGGCGTTCCAACGATGTGATGCCGTTGTCGCGATACCACTCTGGGGTCGCCGCCATCGGTGCGCGCCCAGACCCGTTGAACGCGATCATGTCTTTGATCGCGCCGCCGGGCGCGTACATACAAAAATTATCACCGCCGATGCCGGTCGATTCCGGTTCGACCACACACTGCACGGCGCATGCGGCGACGGCCGCATCCATGGCGTTGCCACCGCGTCGTAGGATATCGAGACCGACAGCTGTCGAAATCGCATGCGAGGTAGCAACCATGCCATTCTTGCCGTGAGCGGGGGAACGACCGGGTTTTTCGAGATCGCGCATTTGCTTTCCTTAATCTGATTGTTCTTGTTTGGGCCATCGAATGCGGCGCTAACTTTTGTGGATAAATATTCATACAGAATTCATCAAGGTACTGGCTAGCCGGAAATTCCTGGGTTAACCTTTTTCTCAATTGACGCTCGAACGTGTTGTATCGGGCGCAAGAACTAAAAACCTATGGGAGTTTCACGATGAATAAGAAGTATTTGGGCGGTATCTTTGCCGCTGCTGTCGTCGGTTTGGCTGGCACCTTCGGCGCCGGCACAGCCCAGGCTGATGGTTTTTCATGCTCGACGGCGAAGCTGATTGTGCCTTGGAAAGCTGGTGGCGGCACCGCGGTGATTTTCAACATCTTTGAAAATATCATCAACAACGACATCAAAGCCGAGCCGAAAATCCAGGTCGTCACGATCTCTGGTCAGGGCGGCAACAAAGGCGCGAAAGAAGCCAAAGACTCCAAACCCGATGGCTGCACGCTTTTTGCAATCCACCAAAGCGCCATCGTTAGCTATCTGAACGGACGCGTGGATTTCACCTGGGATGCTTTCGACATGGTCGCTCAGGTCACCAAGACGCCGGAAATTCTCGGTGCGTCGGGTCAAGCCCCTTGGAACAATTTTGCTGAATTCAAAAAATTCGGCATCGAACACCCAGGCGAAGCCCTCACGGGTGCCACGTTCGGCTCCACCAGCCAGTTCATGTGGCTGTTGCTCGAAGATCTGACCGGCATGAAGTTCAAGTACGTGCCTTTTGACGGCACGCGGGAGCGGATGACCGCGTTGCTCTCGAATACGGTTCAGCTTGGCACCATCAACGTTGCATCGGGCCGTAAGTACATCGAAAGCGGCGAGCTGAAAGCCTATGCGATCGCTGATGATGAGCGTTCCAAGCATTTGCCAGATCTGCCGACGCTGAAAGAACTGGGCGTCGACATGAACTACGCGTTGGTGCGTGGTGTTGTGGCACCGAAAGGCACGCCGAAGGCGATGATCGATCATTGGTCGGAAGTCTTCAAAAAGGCAGCCGAGAACATGAAGCTGAAAGAACAGCTCGAAGCCAAAGGTACGGTCGTCAAATGGGTCGGCCCGAAAGGCTATGCTGAATGGTTCAAAAAAGAATATGACGACCACGAGCGCGTCGCTATCAAGATCGGCATGTACAAGAAATAAGCTGATCTGACTTTTTCCGGGGCAGGGACGGTGCGGTGCACCGTCCCTGTGGCCGGTTTATTTTTCTATCATTTGGAATTTGGGTGAGCAGCCATGAGCCGCCTTAATCGCGACACCATTATTGCGCTGTTTATGATGGTCATGTGGTCCGTATTTCTATGGGCCAGCTTTGATATTCGGCAAATTGACTACGGCACCATGGGCGCCGAAGTCTGGCCGCGTGGTATCGTTATATTGCTGATTGTTTTAACGGCGATTTATTTATTTCAAAGCCTGCGCGCCGGCGCGGACGAAGTGCCTGATGAGCCGTTCACCATCAAAGGTTGGTTCACGAAGTACCGCAATCCGCTTTGGTGTTACGCGCTGTATTTCCTGTTCCTGCTGTCATTGCCGGTGCTTGGTATGTTGATCGGCGGGGTCTTGCTTGTGTTCTGCTTGCTGACCGTGCTCGGCGGGCATACGCCGCGCGACCTCGCGATCCATGCTGCGATCGCGTTGATCTCGATCGCCGGGATGTGGGCGATCTTCACTTTTGCGCTGGGCGTGATTTTGCCGCAGGGCATGATCTTCACGACGTTGTAGGGGCCGACAATGATCTTTGAAAATATCATCCTTGCGGTCCAAGAACTGGCGACGTTCAAAACGTTGCTGTTGATGTCGGTCGGCACGATCGCCGGCTTGATCGCGGGCGCTATTCCGGGTTTCACGATTGCCATGGCTGTCGTGCTGACATTGCCGTTCACCTTCGGGATGCCGCCGGCGCAGGGTCTTGCGACGATGATTGGTGTATTTGTCGGCGGTCTTTCGGGCGGTTTGATGTCAGGTATTTTAATCGGCATCCCGGGGACGCCGAGTTCCGTCGCGACAACATTCGATGGTTTCCCGATGGCGCGTAAGGGCAAGCCCGGCTTGGCGTTGGGGCTTGGGGTCTGGGCCTCATTTTTCGGCGGCACGATCTCGGCGGTGTTGCTGGTGACGCTGGCGCCGCAGTTGGCGCGGATTGGCCTAGAGTTCCAGCCTTGGGATTATTTCGCGTTGATCATCTTCGCGCTGACGATTGCGGCTAGTCTTGCCGGCGCGAACTTGATCAAAGGTTTGATCGCTGCCGCACTGGGGTTGTTGATCGCGACCATCGGTGAGGACACCGTCAACGGTATCGCACGCTTTAACTTTGGCTCAGACTCGCTGAAGCAGGGCTTTGACTTCCTGCCGGTGCTGATCGGTTTGTTCGCGTTCTCACAACTGCTCAGCGATATTCAAGATCGAGTGCGGGCACGGGAGAAACTGACTGAGACCAGTGGCGTCAACGCGCGGATCGAACACCGCAAAGCTGCTGTGATGGTCTTGAAAAGCTGGGTCAACTTGCTGCGGTCGTCATTGATCGGTGTGTTTACCGGCATCTTGCCCGCCGCCGGCAGTACGATTTCCAACATCTTGGCCTATGATCAAGCGAAAAAGGCATCAAAGAATCCGCAGGAATTCGGTACCGGTTGTGCCGACGGCATCATTGCACCGGAATCGGCCAACAATGCGACCGCAGGCGGTGCATTGATCACGATGATGGCGTTGGGTATTCCGGGTGATATTGTGACGGCGGTGATGCTGGGGGCGCTGTTGATCCACGACGTGATCCCGAGCCCTAGCTTTATCAACGATTCACCGGTGCTCGCGTATGCAATCTTTATTGCGTTCTTCGTTGCCAACTTCTTGATGTTGTTCTTGCAGTCAGGCGCGCTCAAGCTGTTCGTGCTGATCACCAAGGTGCGCATGTACGTGCTGGCCAGCATCATATTGGCGTATTGCGGGATCGGCATTTTCGCGCTCAACAACGTTGCCTTTGATATGTGGACGCTGTTTTGGTTTGGCATCTTGGGTTACGTGATGCGGAACTTGGGCTTCCCGTTGGCACCGATGATTTTGGGCGTCGTGCTGGGGCGGATTGCCGAACTGTGGCTGTCGCGCGCCACTGCAATTACCACCGACATATCGCCGTTCTTCACGCATCCGTGGTCGCTGTTCTTTATCATCTTAGCGGTGTTCTCGATGTTCTTCTCATCATATCAGACGCAACGTGGGCACAAGGCATGGACGATCTTCTACACACCCGCGCTGATCGCATTGTTGTCTGTGCCGATGTTTATGATGGTCGGCTCGGTACGACCTGTTCTAGGTGGCGGGTTGCTCGTGATTGCTGCGATTATGATGTATCGATCACATAAGCGCGGTTGGAAAGTCGACCCGACCGATGCGGACGATCACCGTTTATCTGAAGGCTGATACGCATATAAACTTGGGGGATACCTATGGAGTGGGCTGACGACATCTATGCTGCGTTCAAGGGCGCCGGCATCAATCAAGTGGCGTACGTGCCGGATGCCGGCCACAAGCGCCTGATCAATGCGTGCATTGCCGACAACGACATCCAAACCGTCTCGTTGACCACCGAAGAAGAAGGCGTCGCGGTGTCTGCCGGGGCGTGGCTGGGCGGCGATAAGTGTGTTTTGCTGATGCAGTCGTCGGGCGTCGGGAACTGTATCAATATGCTGTCGTTGATCGAAACCTGCCGTTTCCCGTTCGTCACCTTCGTCACCATGCGCGGCCAATGGCATGAATTTAACCCGTGGCAGATGCCGATGGGCACCACCACAAAGTTGGCGCTTGAGACGTCGGGACTGCTCGTCGACGAGGTCGATGATCCGAACGACGTCGGCCCGCGCGCTGCGGCGGCGCTGCATAAGGCCTTCGTCGGGGCGCAATCGACGGCGCTGCTGTTGGGGCAGCGCTTGGTTCCCGTCAAGACGTTTGGTAAGTGAGGATGCAATGATGAGCGAACGCGCTGAGCAATTTCCCCTGCACCGTCGAGACGTTGCCAAGACTCTGTTGCACGCCAAGGACGATATGCTGATCGTCACAGGTTTGGGCTCGACAAACTGGGATTTTACCGCCGCCGGCGACCAGCCACGGATATTTCCGTTGTGGGGCGCGATGGGCGGCGCGGTGCCGATCGGCTTAGGGCTGGCCCTCGCGCAACCGAATAAACGCGTCATGGTCGCAACCGGCGACGGCGAGATGCTGATGGGCATCGGCGCGTTGGCAACGGTTGCCGTGAAGGCGCCGAAGAATCTGGCGATCTGCGTGTTTGATAACGAACGCTACGGCGAAACCGGCATGCAGACCACGCATACCGCAAGCGTTACCGACTTGGCACTGACCGCGAAAGGCCTCGGCATCCAAGACGCCGACACGATTGCCGACGAAGCAGAACTGAAGGCAAACCTGGACGCCATCACCAACGCCGACGGTCCGATTTTCCGCGTCATCAAAGTCCGCGCCGAACCACTTGATTTTGTGCTGCCATCTAAAGACGGCGTGCACCTGAAAAACCGTTTCCGCGCGAACCTTTTGGGCGAGAACGCTTTGTGAGAATATCCTTCGAGACGCCGCTACGCGACTCCTCAGGATGAGGTTATAGTATTATCCTCATCCTGAGGAGCGCGCCCAAAGGGCGGGCGTCTCGAAGGATCAGGCAATACAAGGAGGGCATCATGTTGGCGGATGATTTGAGTGCGATCCATACTTGTATCGCGAACTATTTCGACGCGCTTTATACCGGCGATACGGCGCTGCTGATGGGCAAAGTTTTTCATCCGAACGCGCATCTGTATGCCGCAGATATGAACGGCGCATTCGTCGATTGGCCGATGGATGAATTCAAGGCGATCATTGAGGGCCGCCCGTCGCCGCAAGCGAACGGGGCGGACCGTGACGAGCGGATCGTGATGATTGATGAAGCCGGGCCCGATACCGTGATGGTCAAGGTCGAAGTTTTGGTCGGCACGCGGGAATTCATCGATTATCTATCACTTTTGAAATTGGACGGCGCTTGGCGGATTATTTCCAAGACATGCGTGATGGTGAACGATCGCGCGCAGCAAAAAGCGGCAGCAGAATAAAATAATATCTTTGGGAGAGGCATCATGAGTGACGTCAAAACCTATAAAATGATGATCGGCGGCGAATGGGTTGATGCCGTGGACGGTGAGACGTTCGAGAGTATGAATCCGTTCACCGGCAAGACCTGGGCGCTGATCCCAAAAGGCGCCAGGGCAGATGCGGACCGTGCCGTCGCGGCTGCCCGCAAAGCGTTCGAGACCGGTGATTGGCCGAAAATGACGGCGACCCAGCGTGGGCATCTGCTGCGCAAACTCGGTGATTTGATTGCCGAGCGTGCCGAGGCCTTGGCCGCGACCGAGGTCCGTGACAACGGCAAGCTGATCGCTGAAATGGGCATGCAGCTGAAATACGTGCCGCAGTGGTACTATTACTTCGGTGGGCTCGCCGACAAAATCGAAGGCGCCGTGACGCCGATCGATAAGGCCGAGCATTTTCATTATACGCGCCATGAGCCGCTCGGCGTTGTCTGTGCGATCACACCTTGGAATTCGCCTTTGTTGTTGGCGGCGTGGAAGCTCGCGCCGGCGTTGGCAGCGGGCAACACGGTGGTGCTTAAACCTTCGGAGTTCACTTCGGCATCGAGCCTTGAATATGCGGCGTTGTTCGAAGAAGCCGGCTTTCCGCCCGGCGTCGTCAATGTCGTCACCGGTTATGGCCACGAAATCGGGGCCGCGCTGACCGAGCATCCGGGTGTCGACAAAATCACCTTCACCGGCGGGCCTGAAACCGGCAAGCGCGTGTACGCCACTGGGGCCGCGCAGTTGAAGCGCGTCAGCCTGGAGCTTGGCGGCAAGTCGCCCAACATCGTATTTGATGACTGCGATATGGAAAATGCCGTCAAAGGCGCGATCTCGGGTATTTTTGCCGCGACGGGTCAAACGTGCATCGCGGGCTCACGGTTGTTGGTGCAGCAAAGTATCCACGACGAATTCGTCGACAAGCTGGTGACGTTGGCGAAGACCGCAAAGATGGGCGACCCGATGTCGATGGACACCCAGGTGGGGCCGGTCACCACGGTCCCGCAGTACGAAAAAATTCTCAGCTATTTGGACATTGCCAAAGATGAAGGTGCGCAGGTGCGGATGGGCGGCGGCAAGGCAGTGCGGCCTGAATGCGGCGACGGCTATTTTGTCGAGCCGACTGTGTTTACCGGCGTCAACAACAGCATGCGCATCGCCCAGGAAGAAGTGTTCGGGCCGGTGCTATCGGTGATCCCGTTCAAGGACGAAGAAGAAGCCCTGCACATCGGCAACGATGTGGTCTATGGCTTGGCTGCGGGCGTGTGGACGCAATCCATGCGCCGTGCGTTTACGATGTCGGAAAAACTCCGTGCCGGTTCGGTGTGGGTGAATACCTACCGTGCGGTCAGCTACATGGCGCCGTTCGGCGGCTTCAAACAATCGGGCATCGGGCGTGAAAACGGCCAAGACGCGATCCGCGAGTATATGCAGACGAAATCGGTCTGGATGTCGTATGCCACCGAGACGCCGAACCCGTTCGTGATGCGATGACCGCAACGAAGACCGTCCTGATCACCGGCGGTTCGCGGGGCATCGGGGCGGCGACCGTGCGGCGCTTTGCCGACGCCGGCTGGCAGGTCCATTTTACGTATGTGTCGAACGAAGCGGCAGCGCGCGAGGTGGCGACGGAGACCGGCGCTCAGGCGCTGCAGTGCAACGTCGGCTCGGAGCCCGCAATTCTGACGACGATGGCGTCATTAGATGGCGATGGGGTCGTCTTGGATGCGCTGGTCAACAATGCCGGGATCACCGGGCCGAAGCGGCGCATGGTCGAGGTCACGTCCGCCACCCTCGAAGAGGTCTGCCGGGTTAATATTATCGGTACGGCGTTGATGTGCCGCGAAGCCGTGGCGCGGATGTCGACGGCGAGTGGCGGGCGCGGTGGGGTGATCTGCAATCTGTCGTCGACGGCAACGCTGGCCGGCAGTCCGAACCAGTGGATCGATTACGCGGCCAGCAAAGGCGCCGTGGATATTTTGACCAAAGGCTTGGCCCGCGAAGTCGGTGAACAGGGCATCCGCGTCAATGCCGTGGCGCCGGGCTATACGCTCACCGACATGGCGCGCGAAGGTGAGATTGAAGCCCGCTTCGACAGCTTTCGCCACGAAGTCCCGATGGGCCGCATCGGTCAGGTCGAAGAAGTTGCAAACGGGATTTATTGGCTGTGTTCGGATGAGGCGTCGTATGTGACAGGCGCGATCTTGCCCGTTGCCGGCGGACGGGTTTAAGGCCGAAACGCCAGCATTGCCTGGATGAAGCGTTGCAGCACTGGCTGAATGCCGGCGGCGAGATCTTCGCGGTAACCGTACGGATATTCTTCATCCATGTATGTCGCCCAGCTGAGCTCTAACTGCACGGCGTGCACATTGTTCGCCGGGTCGCCATAGTGGCGCGTGACAAAACCGCCGATGAAACGCCCGTTCATGATCTGTGTGTAGCCGTGGGCCTCTGCGGCGACTTCGGCGAGCGCGCTTTCAAGCGCTGGGGCACAGCTTGCGCCGTTGTTGGTGCCGATGTTGATGTCCCATAATTTACCGTCGAAATAGCGCGGCTGGACGCTTTTGATCGAATGCGCGTCCCACAACAACGCATACCCATGCTCGGCCTTGATCGCTTCGAGGGCATCGGCGAGTTTGGCATGATACGGCACATGATAGGTATCGCGGCGCTGGTCGCGTTCGGCATCATCCGGTTCTTCGCCCGGCAGATAAACGGGCTCGTAGGCACCTGTTTGGCGTGGCAGCAGGCCTTCGGTGTCTTGCCCCGGATATAACGAAACGTCTTCGGGTGGCCGATTCAAATCAATCACGAATCGGTTATGCGTTGCCACCAGCATCGACGCGCCCATGGCGTGCGCGAAATCATAAAGTCGGTCCACATGCCAATCTGTGTTTGGTGTCCGCAGCGCTTCGGGCGTCATGCGCTTGGCGAGATCGTCGGGGATGTAGGTGCCGGCATGCGGCACGTCGATCAAAAGCGGCGACGTGCCTTGGCTGAATTTATAAAGGTCCATCACTCGGCTGCCTTATTGTTGTGGATAGGGTTGGGTTGGTCGTAGGGGCGGTCATGGGTCAGTGCCGGTATCCGCTGGCGGGCCTTGGCGACTTGGTCCGGATCGATCTCGGCGATAACGATGTCTTCTTTGTCTTCCTTGCCTTCGCCCAAAATCTCGCCCCATGGGTTGATGATCAACGAATGGCCATAGGTGCGCGCTTTGCCATGATAGCCCGACTGGCAGGTCGCGAACACGAAACACCCGGTCTCGATCGCCCGCGCACGCAGTAATACATGCCAATGCGCGCTGCCGGTTTTGTGAGTGAATGCGGCGGGACACGTCAGAAAATCTGCGCCGGCTTTGGCAAGATCACGGTACAAGTGCGGAAACCGCACGTCGTAGCAGATCGACAGACCCATATTGCCCCAAGGCGTATCGGTGGTGACGGCGCGGGCGCCCGGGCTCAATGTTGCGGATTCTTGGTATTGTTCGCCGGCGCTCAAATTGACGTCGAACAGATGAATTTTCTCATAGGTCGCCCGGACGCTACCGGTGTCATCAAACACGTACTGGCGGTTATAGGCGCGACCGTCCGGTGACGGCACGGCAACCGAGCCCAACACGCTCCAGATACCAAGCTCGCGGCTCAGTGCGGAAAATCGCTTCAGCGCCGGGTGTTCGTCCTCGGCGATTGGGCTGGTGTGTATGCCGGTCTCGTCGACGTGGTAGCACGAGAAATATTCCGCGAGCACGATCATCTCTGCGCCGTCGGCGGCAGCCTTGCGGCTCAAAGCCTCGGCCCGGTCCAGTGTTTCGGTCATGTCGGCGCCGGCGCAGGTTTGCACCAATCCGACCTTGAACGTCTTGCTCATACGATGTCTCCCCTTGCTGACTTTGTGTAGCGCGCAAAAGATAGGCACGGCAAGTCTTCCGGCGCCGGGCTCGGAGTGCTATCACTAAAGAAATATAAAATATCGGGAGGGGCCGCATGGCTAAAAACATCTTTGAGCAGGACCTCGGCAAGACGCCTGCGAATTATCAACCGCTGACCCCGCTCACGTATTTGGACTGGGCTGCGCGGGTATTTCCTAACAAAACTGCCGTTGTGCACGGGCCTGCGCGGACCACGTGGGCCGAGTTTGATGCTCGCTGTCGCCGCTTGGCCTCTGCGTTGATCAAGCGGGGCATCGGTGTCGGCGACACGGTGTCGGTGATGTCGCCCAATGCTCCGGCGATGCTGGAAGCGCACTACGGCATCCCGATGGCGGGCGCGGTGTTGAATGCGCTGAACTATCGCCTTGAGGCCGAGACCATCGCGTTCATTCTGCGTCATGCCGAAACCAAGGTGTTGATCACCGACCGGGAATTCTCGCCGGTCATCCGCGAAGCTTTGGCGATCTTGGACAACCCGGACCTTGTTGTGATTGATGTCGACGATGCGCTGGCTAAGGGCGGGCAGTTGATCGGGAATATGACCTATGAAGATTTGTTGGCCGAGGGCGATCCGGATTTCGTCTGGCAGCCGCCCGAAGACGAATGGCAGGCGATTTGCCTGAACTATACGTCGGGCACCACCGGCAACCCGAAGGGCGTCGTGTACCATCACCGAGGCGCGTATCTGAATGCGCTCGGCAATGCGCTGGTGTTTCGCTTGGGGCCGGAAAGCGTCTATCTGTGGACGCTACCGATGTTCCACTGCAACGGTTGGACGTACACCTGGGCGGTGACGGCGGTCGGCGGCACGCACGTGTGTCTGCGCGAGGTCGATCCGGCACAGATATTCCCGCTGATCGAAGAAAACACGGTGACGCACATGTGCGGTGCACCGATTGTCTTGAACATGCTCGTGCACGCACCCAAGGACGTGAAGCGGCGCTTTAAGCACACCATTGAGGTCGCCACCGGTGGCGCCGCGCCGCCGTCCACGGTGATCTCAAAAATGGAAGCAATGGGCTTCAACGTGACGCACTTGTATGGCCTGACGGAGACCTATGGGCCGTCGACGGTCTGCGTGTTCCAACCCGAATGGGATGCTTTGCCGCTAGATGAGCGGGCCACCAAGATGTCTCGCCAAGGGGTGCGTTATCCGACGCTCGCCCATCAGACCATCCGTGACAGCGACAGCCTTGATCTGGTGCCCGAAGACGGCGCGACCTTGGGCGAAATCATGTTTCAGTCGAACACGGTGATGAAAGGGTATTTGAAAAACCCGGATGCCACGAAGGCCGCGTTTAAAGGCGGTTGGTTTCATACCGGCGACCTCGCGGTGCAGCACGACGATGGCTACATCGAAATCAAGGATCGCTCCAAAGACATCATCATTTCCGGCGGCGAAAACATCTCGTCGTTGGAAGTCGAAGAGGTCCTTTATAAGCATCCGGACGTGATGGAATGCGCGGTCGTCGCCATGCCGTCGGAAAAATGGGGCGAGACGCCGTGCGCGTTCGTCACACCGACCGCCGAAGCCGACGGCATGCTGGATGCCAAAGAGCTGATCGATTTCTGCAAAGAACGGATGGCACGCTTTAAAGCACCGACCCAGGTGGTGTTCGGGCCGTTACCGAAGACATCGACCGGCAAGATTCAGAAATTTAATTTGCGGGTGTCAGCCACGGCGCTCGCCGAAAAATTAGGGAATGTTAAATGAGCGGATTTCAAATGCAGGGCAAGACCGTGCTCGTGACCGGCGCCTCAAGCGGCCTCGGCCAACACTTCGCCCGGGTCTTGGCCGGGGCAGGGGCGCAGGTCGCTGTGGCCGCACGCAGGCGTGAGAAGCTCGAAGACCTGGCCCAAGAAATCACCGACGCCGGCGGTAAAGCACTTGCGGTGAGCATGGACGTGACCGACCGCGCCAGCGTTTCAGCCGCCTTGGATGAGATCGCACAAAACCTCGCGATCCCGGATGTGTTGATCAACAACGCCGGCGTTGCCAGTGGCGCGGCGGCACTTGATGTCACCGATGCGGACTGGCGCAAGATCATGGACACCAACGTCGATGGTGCCTGGATCGTCGCCCAGGAAACCGCCCGCCGGATGCGCGACAACGGCGGCGGCAACATCGTCAACACGGCTTCGATCCTTGGTTTTCGGGTGTCCATGGGGGTTGCACCCTATGCGGTCTCGAAGGCCGCCGTCGTGCAGATGACAAAAGTCTTGGCCTTAGAACTGGCGCGCTTTGGCATCCGCGTGAATGCTCTGGCACCCGGTTATATTGAGACCGATCTGAACATTGATTACCTGAAATCCGACTCCGGCCAAGCGATGCTCAAGCGCGTGCCGATGCGCCGCGCCGGCGCCCTCAGTGATTTGGACGGCCCGCTGTTGCTTTTGGCGTCCGATGCGTCGTCATACATGAACGGCGCGGTGATCCCAGTCGACGGCGGGCACTTGGTGAATACGCTTTAACGCACACTCAATTATCGGCGGGGAGCCCTTCGAAGGTCTCGCGGATGTCTTTGCGGGTTGGCTTTTTACCCGGACGGCGGCGGACACTGGTGCCCACCTTGCTTTCGATGTACTCAATCATCTTGCCGGCGACATTGAGACCAGTTGCCCGTTCGATTCCTTCGAAGCCGGGCGACGAATTAATTTCCAACACTTTCGGGCCGCTGTCTGAACGCAGGATATCCACGCCGCAGATGCCGAGTCCGATCACCTTGGCGGCTTTGCGGGCAATCGCGGATTCTTCTTTGGACAGCTTGGTCTTCATGACCGTGCCGCCTTGGTGTACGTTGGCGCGGAACTCACCTTCGGCGGCTTGACGCATCATAGCTGCGACGACTTTGCCGCCGATCACCAAGCAGCGTAGGTCGGCGCCGGCAGCTTCTTTGATGAATTCCTGCACCAAAAAATTGGCACCCAAGCCGCGGAATGCGCCAATGACGCTTTCGGCGGCCTTGCGGGTTTCGCCGAGCACGACACCCTTGCCTTGTGTGCCTTCCATCAGTTTCACGATCAGCGGTGCGCCGCCGACAATCTCGATCAGTTCTTTGGTATCGTGGGGTGAGTGGGCGAACGCGGTCACCGGCATATCAATTTGATGTTGTGCCAAAATTTGATGCGCGAACAATTTGTCGCGGGACGCACCGATGGCCATTGCCTTGTTGACGCAAAATGCACCCATCAAGTCGAATTGCCGTACGACGGCCATACCGTAGGCCGTCACCGACGTGCCGACGCGTGGGATTACGGCGTCGAACTGCGGCAACACGCGGCCATCGTAGTGTACTTCGGGCGCCAGCGAGTTGATGTTCATGTAACACCGCGTCGTGTTGATGACCTCGCACACGTGGCCGCGCTCTTCGGCGGCTTGGACGATGCGCCGCGTGGTAAAGTTGTTTGGCTCACGCGTCAAAAGGCAAATCCGAAGTGTTCGCTTTGACGGCTTGGCTTTTTTGACCTTCGCATACAGATCGTATGACAGCTTTTCCTGTAGATGCGACTTGTTCGGGTTGACGATCATGTCTTTGCCGATGGCGCGTCGGCCCAGCAGCATTCGATACTGCATGTTGTCGCGGTTTGTCAGTGTGACCTCAATCGGCCAACGGCGATCACCGATGCGGATGTGGGTCTCGATGACGTAGCGCAACTCGCTCTCGCCGTTGGAACTCGTGACTTCGCGGCGGTCGGCGACTTTTGCCGAGCACAGCATCTCAATTTCCGGTCGATCGGGTATCGGATGAATTTTGAAGCGCACATGCGGATTCTTGTCGCCACCGAACGGCTCAATCGCATAGGCGTGCAGCGCCGATGTTCGGGCGCCTGTGTCGATCTTAGCGACGATGGCGGGGATTTCCAGGTCGGGCAACGCAACCCATTCTTCCCAGCCTAAAACGGTCAGGTCGCTGTTTTGATCGGACATGTGACTTTGCTCATGATGTTGTATGGTTGCCGGGTGCGGTCGCGCCGGACCATAACCGACGTGCCCGGATCACCGCAAACACGCAGTATCGTTTTTTCACGAAAGCCGCTCTATGAAAGACATCACCCAAAGCGTTCTGGAATTTTGGTTCGGCAAGGTGACCGACCCGGCGGACTCCGCGCCGCAACCATTTTGGTTTAAGTCGACGCCTGACCTAGATGCAAACATCCGCACCCGGTTTGGTAGTCTGCTCGGTCAAGCCCGCGCCGGTGCGTTCGAAGGCAGAGCTAAAACGGCGGATGACCACTTGGCGGTGATCCTTATCTTGGATCAATTTTCCCGCAATATTCATCGGGATACCGCAGCCGCCTTTGCCGGCGACGCTTTGGCCAGGGATTGGGCACGGCGGATGATCGCCGAGGGCTATGATATGCGCCAGCCCGCACCGCACCGCCGGGTGTTCTGTTATATGCCCTTGGAACACAGTGAAGATATCGAAGATCAACATGACGCGGTTCGTTTGATCTCAGCCATTGAGGATGACAGCTACACGCGGTTCGCTGAAGCGCACCGCGACGTGATCGCCGAATTCGGGCGCTTCCCACACCGCAACGCGTTGCTGGGCCGCCCGTCATCTCGGGCCGAGGTGGCGTATTTATCGAAAAAAGGCGCAGGGTTCTAGAAGTGCTAGGGGAAGGTACATCGTGAGATATGCAGAACGTGACGGCGTAAAGCTCTATTTCGACGATACCGGCGAAGGGCCGCCGATAATATTCTTGCACGAATACGGCGGTGATCATCGTAGTTGGGAGCCGCAGGTGCGCTACTTCAGCCGCTGGCACCGTTGTATCGTGACCGCGGCGCGGGGCTATCCGCCCTCGGACGTGCCGGATGATGCTGCACTTTATGGTCAAGGTCACGCCATCAACGATGCGGTGGCTGTGCTCGATCATCTAGGCTTGGACAAGGTTATCGTGATTGGTTTGTCCATGGGCGGCTACACGGCGCTCCGGCTTGCTCTACAGATGCCCAAGCGGATAACGGCCATTGTCGCCGCTTCGGCTGGGTCCGGATCGTACCCGGCGCACCGTGAGGCATTTCAGCGCGAGGCTGAAAAACTCGCCGCAGAGATTTTGCGCCAAGGCCGGATGCTGGCCGATGACTTCGCCATGGGCCCGACCCGCACCCAGCTCAAGCGCAAAGACCCCCGCGGTTGGGTTGAGTTCCGGGACCACTTGGCCGAACATCCGGCGGTGGGCGCCGCGCACACGCTGTCCAACGTGCAGGCGAAACGGCCGTCACTCTATGATTTTGAAGACCAACTCAGCGCATGCCGGGTGCCGACGCTGCTGATGGTCGGCGACGAGGACGAGGCCTGCCTGGATGCCAATGTGTGGCTGAAGCGCACGATGCCGATTGCCGGTCTCGACATTGCGCCGAAATCCGGGCACTTGCTGAATTTGGAAGACCCGGCCCGCTTCAATGGAACGATTTTGAGCTTTTTGCATACGGTCCGCGCAGACGCATGGGACGTGCGCGCCACGCCGTCTGGCAGTTTTGGCGGCGTCGGCCCGGCCAGCGACGTATAAATTAAACAATCCCCTCTCGGGGTGTTGAGAAAGCTTGCCGCGCGCGCAACAATGCGTCGACTCAAGGAGAATATTATGGATTTCACGCTACCGCCAGAGGTTGAGGAAACCCGCCTCGCCATTCGTGCTTTTGTTGCTGAAAAGCTGATCCCGCTGGAAAGTGACCGTGCGAACTATGACGATCATGAAAACATCGATATGGATGTTTTGAAAGAAATGCAGGCCGACGCCCGGGCTGCCGGCCTTTGGGCCCTGGCGATGCCGAAAGCACGCGGCGGACGCGGCTTTAATACGGTCGGGATGGCAGCATGCTACGAAGAAATGAACCACTCAATCTTCGGGCCGGCTTGCTTTAACGCGGCCGCACCCGATGACGGCAATATGTTTGTCCTCAACAAAGTGGCGACCGACGCACAAAAAGAACAATGGCTGCAGCCGATCATCGACGGCAAAGTGCGCTCGTCCATCGTGATGACCGAGCCTGCACCGGGCGCCGGGTCCGACCCCGGTGGCATGATGCTGACCCGCGCCGAGAAAAAGGGCGACACCTGGGTCGTGCATGGCCACAAGTGGTACATCACCGGTGCTGCCGTGGCCGACCATTTCATTTTGCTGGCCCGCACTTCCGATGACGCAAGGCGTAACCTAACCGCGTTCTTGTTTCACAAAGATCAACCCGGTTGGGAAATCATCCGGCGCATTCCGATCATGGGCCCCGAAGAGCATGGCGGCCATTGCGAGCTCAAATTCGACGGGTTGGAAATCCCTGACGAGAACCGCCTGATGGGCGTCGGCGAAGGCATGAAATGTGTACAAATTCGTCTGGCCACGGCGCGGCTGACGCATTGCATGCGCTGGACCGGCCTTGCCAAGCGCGCGCTCGAAATCGCTGGCGAGTATATCGAACATCGTGAAGCCTTCGGTACCAAGTTGTCTGAGCGTGAAAGCGTGCAGTTGCTGTTGGGCGATGCGGCGATGGACATCGAAATCGGCCGCTTGCTGACGATGAAGGCGGCTTGGGCTTTGGATCAAGGCTCCCGTGCCCGCAAAGAGGTCTCGATGGCTAAGGTGGCCGTCGCCGACGTGCTGCACAAAGCCGTCGATACCGCGATCCAGCTGAACGGGGCGCGCGGTTATTCGAAAGATACCGTGCTCGAGTGGATCTATCGCTATGCCCGCCAAGCCAAGCTCGTCGACGGCGCATCGGAAGTGCACAAAATGGTGCTGGCCGGTGCGCTCCGGGCAGAAGGCATGGACTTCTGGTCATGGGGTAACGGTGAGCGTGGGGGCGAGGGCGGCGCATGAGCCGCAACGACGACGCCGTCAACAACATGGACCGTGATGCGATCAAGCAACTAGAAGTCTGGCTGGCCCGACAATCGGGCGGCCGCGCACAGGTGCGCGACCTCAAGCAACTGTCGGGCGGTGCAATCCAGGAAAACTGGAAGCTTACCCTTGATCTTGAAGGCGGTGATTGGCCGGGATCACACGACTTGGTTTTGCGCAAAGACGCGCCGTCAAACGTCGCCGTCAGCCACGGGCGCGCGGAAGAATTCGCGATTCTCAAGGCCGCGCACGCGGCAGGCGTCAAGGTGCCTATGCCCTGTGTGCTGTGCGAAGACATCAGCGTTTTGGGGACGCCGTTCTTTTTAATGCACCGCGCCGACGGCACGGCGGCGGGACATCGGTTGGCGAAGGCCGGTGATAATCCGAGTTTGGCCGAGGACTTGGGCCGAAATCTTGCCCGCATTCACTCAATCAAAGATGACGGCACGCTCAGCTTTATCGAAAAATCCGACGAAGCCCCCGCCGCTGCATCGATTGCAGATTATCGCGCCCATCTGGATGCGTTGCCCGATGATCATCCGGCTTTGGAATGGGGTCTCGCGTGGTTGCAGGCGCACGCGCCGGACCCTGTGGCACCGGTGTTCTGTCACCGGGATTACCGCACCGGTAACTATATGGTCGAAGACGGCGCGCTGACGGCAATTTTGGATTGGGAATTCGCCGGCTGGTCGGATCCCATGGAAGACGTAGGCTGGTTGACGGCAAAATGCTGGCGCTTCGGCGCTGTGGAACGTGAAGTCGGCGGCATCGGTCCGTTGGATGCGTTTTTCACCGGCTACGAGGCCGAATGCGGCCAAGCATTGCCCCGCGACCAGGTCGGCTATTGGCAGGTGATGGCGCACATGCGCTGGGCGGTGATCGCCTTACAGCAGGGCGACCGGTTCGTCAGCGGCGGCGAGCGAAACTTGGAACTGGCGCTGACCGCGCACATTGTGCCGGAGCTTGAGTTGGAAATTCTTCGCCAGACCGCACCGACAACTCCAGCACCCGCACCGTCTGATGCGGTCCAGGCCGTGCGTCCGGCGCCGTCGCTGGACGCACTTTTGGGTATTGCGCGCGATATTGTGCGAGGCGACCTCGCCAACGTGTTGGATGGGGAGGCGAAATACAAAGCGCTGATGGCGGCAAACGCCATGGCCATCGTGTCTCGGCAAATCGCTTCGCTTGGTGGGCAGGTCGACGACGGTGGCGCACGTGCGGCTTGGACGCAGCAACTTCGTGCCGGCGAAGGTACCCCCGAAGATCACGCGCGTCTGTTGGCTGAGGTCGAAGCGACGCTGTTGGAAAGCAACCCGCGCGCCCTTGGATGATTTAAAATCAGGCGGGGAGGTCCCGGACGGCGTGTTGCGCCGATCCGGGACCTCCCCCTTGATTATTCAGCCGGTACTTTGTGGAATGTGCTGTCCAGACCTAAGAATGACGTGCCGTTCTCGCTGTAAAAAGTATCGGCTCCCGCAGACTCAAGGACTTCCAGCATCTTCGGCGTACGCTCAAGTTTGGCGCGGCATTTTTCGGCGAAGCGGGCAGGGCCGATAGAGTCGATCATTTCGAACGGGCCCTTTGACCAGCCGAATCCCCAACGCATGGCGCGGTCGATATTGACGATGTCGTCAGAAATTTCGGGCACCAGATCGGCGGCGTAAGCGAGAGTGCCCCCCATGATGTCCCAGGCAAATGTGCCGTCAGCTGTGTCGTCGAACATCACGTCTGGGCCAACATCTAAGCTAACGTCTTCAGCGTCGCGCCAGGTGCCGGTGGCCAGATCAAACGTCTCTTTTTTCTTCGATCCGTCGTCCAATTTGCTGACCCTATAAAAGCCGCCACCGGATTTTCGCCCCAGTTGGCCACGTTCAAACATCGCTTGTTCGGCAGCCGGGAATTTGGTGAATCCCTGGCCGGCGTCGCCTTTCGGCAGGTTCAGCGCAAGGTTCTTGCCGACGAAGTTCATCACGTCTAGGCCGATCAAGTCGATCAGGCCATACAACCCGGTCGGTGGCAGGCCCATGGGTTTTGACATCAGCGCATCGATGCGCTCTTGGCTGAGCCCTGCGGCACGGGCGTGGGTTGCCGCGTGCAGGCCCATCAGCATCCAAAAGCAGCCGATCCGGTTGCCGATGAAGTTCACGGTGTCCTTGGCATTGACCACGCCCTTGCCCATGACGCCGCCGAGATAATCGCGGAAGGCGTCGACCACTTCGGCGTCGGTCTGCGCGCTCGGCACCAGTTCGCAGAGCTTCATGATTTTGACCGGGTTAAAGAAGTGCGTGACGCAGACGTCTTTCAACAAACGCTCCGGCATGCCGGCGGTAATGTCGCGAAGCGGAATGCCAGACGTGTTGGTCGACACCACCGAGCCGTCTTTGCGCAACGGCTCAAGCCGGTCGAACAGGGCCCGCTTTGTCGACAGATCTTCGATCACCGCTTCGCAAATCCAATCGTAGTCGGCGATCTTTTCCAGATCGTCTTCCAGCGTGCCCAACGTGATATTGGCTTCTTTGCCCGGCGTGTCGATGGCCGGTGGGCGACCGCTGACGATGCGCTCCAGCGCTTTTTCGGCGGCTTCCATGGAGACATCCAACATTAGGACCTTGCAGTCATGCTCTGCGGCCAAACCGGCGATGCCGATGCCCATGGTGCCGGCGCCCAAGACGGCGACTGAATTGATTTTGCGGCTCATACATTATCTCCTGGTACAAAAGCGGATCATGCGGTTTGGATTGACGCCCGTTAGATGTTCTGCCTAATCAGAGGGTCGCCGATTGTAAAGCCCGATGGTCAATACGCGGCCAAGGAAACAAAAGGGAGAGATTCATGGTCGCACCAAAATTTTATAACTTTGATACCCTCAGCCTGCACGCCGGGCACACGCCTGACGCGGAAACCGGATCGCGCGCGGTGCCGATCTATCAGACAACGTCGTATATGTTCGAAAGCACCGATCATGCGGCGTCGCTGTATAACCTTGAGCAGCCTGGGCATATTTATTCGCGCCTGTCGAACCCGACGGTTGCGGTGCTCGAAGAGCGGATGGCCGCGCTTGAGGGCGGCGTCGGCGCGGTGGCGACGGCAAGCGGCATGGCGGCGATCTTCTTGGCGATTGCGACGTTGATGGACAAGGGCGGCCATATTGTGTCGAGCGGCTCCGTCTACGGCGGCACGCACAACTTGTTCAGCTATACCTTGCCGCGTTTCGGCATCGAGACCACGTTCGTCAATCCCCGCGACCCCGACGCCTTTAAGGCGGCGATCCGACCGGAAACCCGGCTGGTGTTCGGTGAGACATTGGGGAATCCAGGGATCGAGGTCATGAATCTGCCGGTGATCGCTGACATCGCGCATGATGCCGGTGTGCCGCTGATGATCGACAGTACGTTCACGACACCGTATCTGATGAATCCGTTCAAGTTCGGTGCCGATATCGTGATGCATTCGTTGACCAAGTTTTGCGGCGGACACGGGATTGCGATCGGTGGCTGCATTGTCGATTCCGGTGCGTTTGACTGGGAAGCCAGCGGCAAGTTCCCGACCCTGACCGAGCCTTATGAAGGCTATGCGGGCATCGACTTTGCCGAGGAGTTCGGACCGCAGGCTTTATGCATGCGGATGCGCGCCGAGGGTATGAAAGATTTCGGTGCGTGCCTGAGCCCGATGAACGCGTTCCATATCCTGCAAGGGCTCGAAACACTGCCGCTGCGCATGACGCGCCATGTGGAGAACGCGATCAAGGTCGCTGCCTTCTTGGACGCTGCCGACGAAGTCGAAAGCGTCAATCACCCCTCCATCCCGTCTCACCCGGATCATGAACTGGCGCAACAGCTGATCCCGAAGGGTGCCGGCGCAATCTTGAGTTTCCGCATCAAAGGCGGCCGCGAGGCCGGGCGGCGATTTATCGAGCGGGTCGAATTGGCCTCGCACTTGGCTAACGTCGGCGATGCGAAAACCTTGGTCATTCACCCGGGCTCTACCACACACCAGCAGATGAGCGCGGAAGCTTTGGAAGCCGCCGGCATCGGTGAAAATCTGATCCGCGTTTCGGTCGGCATCGAAGACGCCGGCGACATCATCGCCGATTTCAAGACGGCGCTTCGCGCCTCGCAGCGGGGTTAAGTCATGCAGTTGGAAATGAACGGAAAGCACGTCCACTGGGCGACGGGTGGCATGGTGTCCGAGGACGCCGACGCGCCGGTGTTGGTGTTGCTACACGGCGCCGGGATGGACGGGACGATCTGGCAATTGCAAAGCCGCTATCTCGCGCACCGTGGGGTCAAGGTGATGGCACTGGACCTGCCGGGTCATGGCGCTTCCGACGGACCTGTTTTGGAAAATATTTCAGATATGGCCGATTGGGTGATTGCGGTGTTGGCGGCAGCCGGTGTTAAACGTGCGGTGATCGCTGGACATTCGATGGGGGCGCTGATCGCTCTCCAGACGGCAGCCCGTGCGCTCGAGTACTTTAGTGCGGTCGGCCTGTTGGGCTGTGCTGCTGAGATGCCGGTGCATCCTGACCTGATTAAAGCGGCGGAAGCCGGCGGCGCATTGGCGCCCGAGCTTGTCGTCGATTGGGGCTTCGGTACACCGTCGCACAAAGGTGGCCACCCGCAGCCGGGTCTCTGGGCGATGGGGGCGGGCGTGCGCCTGTTGATGAATGCGGACCCCGGTGTGCTGGCTCGCGATCTGGTCGCTTGCGATGTTTATAAGGATGCGCTGGCCGCGCTTGGTCAGATCACTGTGCCTGTGCATTTGATTTCAGGTGATCAAGATAAGATGACGCCGGTCAAAGCGGCGGTGCCGTTGCTGCAGTCAGGCGCCGCTTTGACGCAGACGGTGCTGTCAAAAACGGGCCACATGATGATGGTCGAACGCCCGCGCGAGGTCGCAAAAATGCTGTTGGATTTGGCGCGAACGGGGTAAATTTCCTACTGATTTTCGTTGTTAACGCCCCCCGTCATTCCCGCGAAGGCGGGAATGACGAGTAGGAGCTAGACCACCTCGACGCCGAATTCCTCGCCCGCTTCCATCAGCCATTCATAGAACGACAGGGCGAAGCCGCGGGCGACATAGACGTCGAAGCTGGCGGCATCGATGCAGTCGATGGTCACGGTGAAATGGTCGAGGATGGTGGTCGCGCAGACGCCAGACGTCCATTTCGCGGTATGCAGATCTATCGGGCAGCCTGCGGCTAAAACGTCGCGGACTTTCGGACCGGTCAGCCGCAGCACGGTGCGGCTGGACGACACGTCGTTGATGGCGGCAGCGGGGATGCGTTCGGTAATTTTTTGTGCAAGCGCGCCGTATGCGCCGTCGTTTGCGATCACCAACCAGCGGCCCGGGCCCATCCAGAGCGCGCGTGTGTCAGTGCCGGCGGCGCTGTGTCCGGGGGTGGGCAGCGTGAAGCCCTGCGGATTCTTTACGTCATCATTTCCGCCGTCGATATGTACGAGTGTCAGGTCCGTGCGCTCGTGCACCGTCATGCCGGGAACGTTAGTATCGGCGCCGAAGCGGCCTTTAACATAGACGCTGGCCAGCGCTGATCGGCGTTTCAATGTTTCAACCACGGAGCCGCTCCCCTTCAGGATCGATAAACACAGGGGCGCAGACTTCGACCTCGACAAAAGTATCGGTCAATGGCGACGCCGCGATCAGCCGTTCGCCCATGCGCGCGCGGCCATTGGTTAAAATACCCAGCCCAATCGGCGATCCGACGTTGGGGCTTTCGCATTGTGATGTGACTTCGCCCTGCATGATCACGGGTCTAGGCGCGTTCGGGTCGGCCACCAACTGCGCCCCCCGCGGCAGTTTCGATACACCATCGACGGGCTTCAAGCCGACCAGTTGTTGTCGCTGATCGCCGATCAGTGCGCTACGATCTTTCAAAGTGTCGCCGATAAAACGCTTCTTGCTGGAAAGCATTTTTTCGAACCCGAGGTCCGAGGCCGTGGTGCGCCCGTTTAATTCACCGCCCACCACGTGGCCTTTTTCGATGCGCATGATGCCCATCGCTTCGGTGCCGTAAGGTGCGATGTCCAGGTCTTTGCCGGCCTGCATCAAGGCGTCCCAGACCTCGTATCCATAATCGGCGGGGACGTTGACTTCATAGGCCAACTCGCCGGAAAAGCTGATGCGGAATAAGCGCGCGGGGGCCCCGCAGATATGACCTTCGCGGAACGCCATGAACGGGCAAGCCTCGTTCGAAAGATCAATATCGTCGGTGACCCGTGCCAGCAAGGCGCGGCTATCCGGGCCTGCAACGGCAATCGCCGCCCAGTCTTCGGTGACGGAAACGATCTTCACGTCCAACTCTGGCCACACCACTTGCGCGTGGCGTTCCATGTGTACCAGCACCGGGCCTGCGTGTGCGGTGGTGGTCGTTACCATGTAGCGATTCTCGGATAGGCGCGTCACGGTGCCGTCGTCATACGCGATGCCGTCTTCGCGCAGCATTACGCCGTAGCGGCATTTGCCGACCTCAAGTTTGCCGAAGCCGTTAATGTAAAGTCGGTTCAGGAACTCGCCTGCGTCTTTGCCCTGCACGTCGATTTTACCGAGTGTTGAGACATCACAGATGCCGACGTGGTGACGCACGTGGCGGGCCTCGCGCATGTAGGCGTCGCGCAAGCTCTCGCCCGCGCGGGGATAGGCTTGCGCCCGCATCCATGCCCCCGCCGGCACGAACGGTGCGCCGGCGGCTTCGTGCCAGTCGTGCATGGCGGTGCGACGCAGCGGCGCCATGTGCATATCAATCGAGGGCCCGGCGACAGTGCCGAGCGTGATCGGCGAAAACGGCTGGCGAAACGTGGTGGTCCCGACGGCGGGGATATCTTCGCCCCGGTGCCCGGCCATCAGGGCGAGTCCGTTGACGTTTGACGACCGCCCTTGATCGGTGCCCATGCCGAGCGTGGTGTAGCGCTTCAGATGTTCGACCGAGCGGAAGCCTTCACGGTGCGCCAGTGCGATATCGTCGGCGGTGACGTCGTTTTGCAGATCGACGAAGCGTTTGTCGTGATGGCCATCGGGCAGGGGTAGTGCCCACAATGCGAACGGCTGAACATCCGGCTCGTCCGACGCGATGGTGAAAGCTTTCTTGCTGATCTCAAACCCGGCGGCGCGGGCAGCGTCTGCGCCAGTCGAAATACCATCGGCCAAGCAGTCTTTGAGGCGAAAGTCGCCGTTGCAGGCACCGGCGGAGCGCTCGCGCTGGAAGCTTTTGTTCGGCACGAAGCAGCTTTTTACCGCATCAAACCGCAACTTGCCGCGAGATTGCGAAAATAAGTGCACGCTTGGTGTCCAGCCGCCCGAGACTGCGACGAGGTCGCAATCAATGACCCGGCTGGCTGGAATATGTTCAAGCGAGGAATCGCTCGGCGTGGGGCCGATGTGCACTCGTTTGACGCCGTGCTTGCTGCCGTCAGCGGCCAGCACCACATGGCCTTTGATCACGCCGATACCGGCATCTTTGGCGATGGCGAGTTCGTCTGCAGGAATGTCGGTGCGCGCATCGACCAGGGCCGCGATCTCAATCCCGGCGTTTGCCATGTCCCGGGCAGCGCCATAGGCGGAGCCGTTGTTGGTGAACACCACGGCTCGATGGCCGGCTTTAACGCCGAAGCGATTGGCCAGCGCTTGCGCCGCCGACGCCAGCATCACGTTCGGCTTATCGTTGCCGGCGAACACCAGCGGGCGCTCCATAGACCCGGTGGCGAGGACAATTTCGGTCGCACGGATGCGCCAAAGCCGCTGTCGCGGCGTGTGGGCATCTGGCTCGGCGAGGTGATCGGCGAGCCGCTCGACTGCGATCATGGTGTTGTGATCGTAATAGCCCGCCGCCTGCGTGCGGGTCAGCACGGTGACATTGTCCCGCGCGCGGAGAATTTGTTCCTGCGCCAAGGCCCATACGGCGCCTGGTTCGCTGCCGACGGTATGCCGCGTCGATAGCAAGGCGCCACCCAGCGTCGGGGCATCGTCGATCAAGATCACGCGCGCGCCGCTTTCGGCTGCCGTAAGGGCTGCGGAAATGCCCGCAGGCCCAGCACCGCACACGAGCACGTCGCAATGCGCATAGCGTTGGGCGTAGCGGTCGGGGTCACGCTCGGTCGGGCTTTTGCCCATGCCGGCGATGTTGCGGATCACATGTTCGTAGGTCATCCAGAGTGAGGCCGGCCACATGAACGTCTTATAATAAAAGCCCGCCGGGAACAGTTTGCTGACCATGCCGGTCAGCGCGCCTGCGTCAAAACGCAACGACGGCCAGCGGTTTTGGCTGTCGGCGATCAAGCCGTCGTAAAGTTCGATCCGGGTCGCTTGTATGTTGGGCTCGGTGCGGTCGCCAGTGCGCAGTTGCACCATTGCATTGGGCTCTTCAAAGCCGGAGCCGAATAGGCCGCGCGGACGGTGGTACTTAAAGCTGCGCCCCATCAGCCGGACCCCGTTGGCCATTAACGCCGATGCCAGGGTGTCGCCGGCATAGCCGGTGTAGCGTTTGCCGTCGAAAGTGAAGCTGAGCGGCTGCGCGCGGTCGATGTGGCCGCCGGATGCGGTGCGGAAATTATGCGTGGTCATTTACCGGCTCCGGTATCGAGAACCTTAGGCAGCGGTTCGCCGGGGGCGGCGGTGCCGGCAATCTCGTGGGTCGTGACGTGGCGGCGGACGGCCAGAAAGCGACGGCAGCCGGCGGTGTGTTGCCACAACTCGTCATGCCAGCCGCTTGGGTTATCGCGCAGATAGACATAGTCAAAGAATGCCTTTTCGTCGCCGTCGTCGGGACGTTTGACGTTGGCATCGCCTTCGTAGGTGAATTCCATTTGCGCGCGTTTACCGCACCAAGGACAGGTGATCTCAAGCATAAGGTTGCCTCAATGCAGCTTGGGGACGGGGCCGACGCCGACTTCGTCCAGAACGGCGCCGGTCTCGAAACGATTTAAAGACAACGCTTCGTTGGTCGGGTGCGGACGGTCCTGGGCGATGGTGTGCGCGAACACATAGCCGGACCCCGGCGTTGCCTTGAAGCCGCCGTAACACCAGCCGCCGTTGATATAGAAATTCGGGATCGGCGTTTTCGAAATGATCGGGCTGCCGTCCATGGTCATATCCATGATGCCGCCCCATGACCGCATCAGCCGCAATCTGGAAAACGCTGGGAATAGGGTCAGGATGTTCTGCACCACTTGTTCGAGCCTGGGGAAGTTGCCGCGTTGCGCATAGGAATTATAGAAATCGAGGTCGCCGCCGAACACCAATTCGCCCTTGTCGGACTGACTGATGTACATGTGTCCGGACCCCGACGTCACCACAGTGTCCAGGCATGGCTTGATCGGTTCGGACACCATCGCTTGCAGCACGTGACTTTCAATCGGCAGCCGTAGGCCCGCCATCTCGGCAACCTTGGAGGTGTGACCCGCCACCGCGATGCCGACCTTGCCGGCATCGATCCGCCCGCGTGTGGTCTCGATGCCGCTGATACGTTCGCCGTCAAAGATAAAGCCGGTGACTTCGCAATTTTGAATAATATCGACGCCAAGGGCATCTGCGCCTCGGGCATAGCCCCAGGCGACCGCGTCATGGCGCGCCGTGCCGCCACGCTGCTGGATTAGTCCGCCCAGCACCGGGAAACGACCGCCGCCGGTCAAGTCCAATAGCGGCACACGCTGCTTGATCTCTGCCGGCGTCAGCCATTTTGAATCGATGCCGTTAAAGCGCATTGCGTTGCCGCGCCGCTGTGCTGCATCGATGGCGCCGTCGTTGTGCACCAAATTGATGACGCCGCGTTGCGAGAACATGACGTTGTAGTTGAGGTCTTGGCTCATGCCTTCCCACAGCTTCAACGACAACTCATAAAAATGCGCGTTGCCTTCAAGCCGATAGTTGGAGCGCACAATCGTCGTGTTGCGACCGGTGTTACCGCCGCCGAGCCAGCCTTTTTCGATCACCGCAACGTTGGTGATGCCATGTTCCTTGGCCAGGTAATACGCCGTCGCCAAGCCGTGTCCGCCACCGCCGACAATGATCACATCGTAGTGCGGTTTCGGGTCTGGCGAGCGCCAAACCTCGGTCCAGTTCTTGTGGCCCGTCAGCGCATTGCGGGCGAGGGAAAATATTGAATAACGGGTCACGGCGGCCTCCAACAGATGGGTGACTTTAAACAGGCTTTGCCGGAGGCGGGAATGCATTAATGAAAATAACTTTAGACATTAACAATATTACTTATGATGATTGTGCATGTGGGCAGTTTTGGGTGCACGGCCATGGTGAAATCAGGGATCGACGACGATATCGATATGCGTGCGCTGAAGGCGTTTCTAGCTGTGTTGGATCACGGTGGTATGACGGCGGCGGCGGGCGCACTTGGTCTGACTCAGTCGGCGGTCAGTCAGGCGGTGGCACGGCTAGAAAAATCATTGGACGTAGACCTGATCGATCGCGACCGCCGTCCGCCGGTGGCGACGGCGGCGGGCGAAGAACTGGCGGAACGCGCACGCCGTGTGCTCGCTGATTTTTCAGAATTGGCCGACGGCCTCAGGCACGCCGGCAATCAGGCGCGCCCCCGGGTGCGTTTAGGTTTGATCGATTCCGTTGCCGGGACCATCGGTGCACCGCTGATCCGGGCGATCCGGGACGATGTGCGCGAAGTGTCAGTGTGGTCGGGAATTTCGCCGACGCTTGGGCGTGACCTTGCCGCGGGCAGGCTGGATTTGATCGTCAGTTCAAACCCGTCGATGGCGGCGGGGCACAAACCGAAGCGGCTGCTGCGGGAACCGTTTATCGCCGTGTTGCCGAAGGCGCTTCGCCACCGCCCTGAAATTGTCGACCCGATCCGCATGGCCGAGCGATTACCGCTGGTACGCTACAGCGTGCGTTCGGTGATCGGTGAGGACATCGAACGCGAACTCGCAACCCGAGGCCGGGTGCCGCCTCGGGTGTTTGAATTCGACGGCACCGATGGGGTGTTCGCGATGGTTGCCGAAGGCCTGGGTTGGGCCGTGACGACACCTTTGTGCCTGGTGCATGGGCAGATGTACGCGGACGATCTGGTGGCGGTGCCGCTATCAGGTCCTGTGGTGTCGCGGGAGATTTATTTGCTCGCAGCGAACGTGGTCGGTGCAGGCTTGGCGGCGAACGTGCGCCGTGCGGCGATAGCGCTTTTGACGGCGCGGGTCGCTGGCGACGTCACCCGCTTGGCCCCTGACGCCGTCCGCCATATCAGGGTCGGCTGAAAGAAGAAGGGGACCGCCCCCAGAGCGTATGTGGGCGATCCCCTCAAGGTGATCGGTGGAGAGATGGAGAAACGAAGTGCGGGGCACATCCGTTATCCATGCTGAGTATCCGCATCTGATGTGGCGACTTCGCGGTGCAAATGCGGCAAAACCTGGGTCATTTAAGGGCGCCGGTCCGGAAAGGCTGGAGCGGACACATGGGATCGGGCAGTCTTGGTGTATGCGTATTTTTACCGTCCTGCTTATCGTTTTGTCGATCATCCAGACCGCGCCCGTGCGGGCCGACGACCCTGTCAGCAATGCGGAACTTTTAAAAAGTTTCGATCTGATCGCTTTTGGTAACGAATATACCGGCAAACGCTATGACATCGTCCGGAAATGGGCGAAGCCGGTGTTGATGGGCCTCCAGGGTAAAGATTATCCGCCATATCTTGAAACGTTTATCGAAGATGTGGCGCGTGATTTGCGCGAGACGACGGGGCATCAGATCGAGTTGTATTATTCGTTTACGAAACAAAAACAAAAGCGCCTCGAGCCGAACTTTGACCGCAACAAGGTCAACGTGATTTTGTATTACCTGCCGGACGACGAGATCCCGGCGGCGGTGGCGAAATACTGGAAAGGCGATCAGGAACGCGTGCGCTGGATGGTTGCTAACTCGACGTGCTTTGCGAATTACTTCACCAAAAAGGGCGAAATCGTGGCCGCCGTTGTGGTGTTTCCGTCACGCCATCCCGAAAGCTATCACCGTGCCTGCGCGGTTGAAGAGATCACGCAGATCTTGGGCCTGCCAAACGATTCCGACTATGTGAAAAACTCAATCTTTAACGACACCAGCCGCTATTTTGAGCTAACCGAGCATGACCGCTGGTTGCTGCGCGCGTTGTATCAGCCTGAGATCACACCGGGCATGGCGCGGAACGATGCGCTTAGGGCAGCGCTTTCGTTTTGGCAGCGCGCCCGCCCACAATAGCCATGGTCACGCCGATGACCACGGCGGCGAAGCTTGCGGCGTGATATGTGTGCAGTTGCTCGTTCAAGAAAACCACACCCAATAAAATCCCCAACGGCGGCACTAAATGCGAGGCCAAACCGGCTTTGGTCGGGCCGACAACCGAGATTGCATGGTTGTAAAAATAGTACGCCAGCAATGTTGGGAAGATCAGAATGTAGCCGATTGCCCACCATGCTTCTGTGGTCATCGGGATAACCTCACCGTTGGCCGCTTCCATGATCCACAGCGGCAGCGTGACGACGCCGGCGATGGCCATGCCGGCCGCCAGCAACGTGTTGGCGTGCATTTCTGTGGGCTTCATGCGGATCGCCACGGTGTACATCGACCACGCGGTAAAACCGGCCAAGATTAAAAAGTCGCCGGGTACGAAATCGACGGCGGCCAGGTTTTCCGGATGACCTTTGGCGATGATCAACGAGACCCCGAACATGGAAATTCCAATGCCGATGATCTGCCAAATACGTACGCGGTCGCGCAAAAACAGCCATGCCAGCACCGGCACCATGGCCGGCACTAAGGCTTGAATGATGCTGGTGTTGGTCACCGTCGTCGTTTTAAGGCCAGCGTACAGGAACATCGGAAACAGTGTCGGGCCGATCAGGCTGGTCATCAGCACATAGCGCCAGTGCTTTATCACCAGCCAGCGTTCGGCCCACACGCGGCGATGTACAAATAACATGAACAGCACAAACGCTGCCAGCCAACGCAGGCTGACCAGTGAAAACGTCGGAATTTCATTGGCAATGATGCGACCGACCACGCTGTGGCCGGCCCAAAACAGTGGTGTCACGATGAGCATTGCGATGGCCAGGCCGACGCGGCCGGACCCGGTTTCGCTCACGTTACGGTTACGCGGATGCTCGATAAGCCTTCGACATGACCATCCAAAACGTCGCCTTTAACGATCGGGCCTACGCCCGCAGGTGTGCCGGTGAAAATCAGGTCGCCCGGCTGCAGGGTAAATAGTTCGGAAAGGTACGAAATTATTTCCGGGATTTTCCAGATCAGTTCGTTGAGGTTGCCGTCCTGGCGACGTTCCCCGTTTACATCCAAGCGGATATGACCTTCGGCCATGTGACCGGATTCACCGATCGGATGGATCATGCCGATAGGGCCTGAGTGATCGAAAGACTTGCCGATTTCCCATGGCCGACCGGCCTTTTTGGCGACGCCTTGAAGGTCCCGGCGGGTGAAGTCGATGCCGACCGCATAGCCCCACACGTGATCGAAAGCGTTTTCGACCGAGATGTCATTTCCGCCCTTGCCAAGCGCCACCACCAATTCGATCTCGTGGTGCACGTCCGACGTTTTTTGCGGATAAGGAAATTCCGCTCCATCGGGTGCCGGTGCGAACAAAAGGGCACTGGTGTGTTTTTCAAAAAAGAACGGCGCCTCGCGGTCCGGGTCATGACCCATTTCGATGGCGTGTTCGGCGTAGTTCCGGCCAACGCAAAAAACGCGGTGGACCGGAAAGCTGTCGTCCGAACCGGCCACCGGAATGGCGATAGGCTCGGGAGCTTTAATGACATTTACCATAGGGTTGTTATCTTATTTGGAGACGGCTTCGTCAACGCTTCTCGATAATTGGCGCCATCACTTTAAAGGGATTGGTTGCTGGACGCTCCGCCTTTGATCCTTCATTCTGCCGACAAATCATAATTTTGAAGCTCAAGAGGAACGAATCATGTCTTTTCGTACGCCCTATCTGATGTTTCTTGGCGATGCGCCGGATGAACTTGCTGCCAAAACCGCGATTGGTGTCTGCGACTGGCGCCCGGAATGGTGCGTCGGACAAATGCGCTTGGACGGCTGTAAAGCTGACCTGAAGCTTCCCGACATGTCTGCCGCCGAGGCTGCCGAGGCCGGTTGCGGTACATTGATCGTCGGCATCGCCAACCGGGGCGGGATCATTCCCGACAACTGGGTCGATCCGATCATCGCGTGTATCGAGAACGGCATGGATGTCGCCAGCGGTCTGCATCGTAAACTGTCGTCCAACCCGAAGATCCGCGAAGCCGCGGAAAAACATGGCCGCACGCTGACCGATGTCCGCCATCCGACGCGCGACTTCGATGTCGCCAGCGGCAAAAAGCGCTCCGGTAAGCGGCTGCTCACCATCGGCACCGATGTGTCGGTCGGCAAGATGTACACGTCCTTGGCGATTTGGCGCGAGCTGGAAAAGCGCGGCATAAAGACGACCTTTGCCGCCACCGGTCAGACCGGCATTTTTATCGCCGGTGATGGTGTTTCCGTCGATGCGGTGATTGCCGACTTTATCGCCGGCTCTGCGGAATGGTTGTCACCCGATGCAGATGCTGATCACTGGCATGTGGTCGAAGGCCAGGGGTCGCTGTATCATACGTCTTATGCCGGTGTGACGCTGGGCCTGATTCATGGTTCGCAGCCGGACGCGTTGGTGATCTGCCATGATGCGGCCCGCAAAACCGCGCGTGGCCTTGGCGACAAGTCGCTACCGAGCTTCGAAGACGTGATCGAGGCCGGCTTGTGGGCGGCCCGTAACGTCAATCCCGACGTGCAGGTGGTCGGTGTGTCGATCAACACCAAGAGCCTGGATCAAGCTGCGGCAGAAAAGCTGTTGAAAGAGACCGAAGACCGGCTCGGTCTACCGACCGTTGATGCGATCCGTACCGGTGTCGCGCCTATCGTCGACAAGCTGGTTTAAGGATGTCCCGTCGCGTCGAAATAAGGGCTGAAAGCTTCCCACTCGCGCGCCCGTTCGCGATCTCACGCGGCGTAAAGACGGCCGCCGACGTCGTGGTCGTTGAAATCACCGAAGGCGACGTAAAGGGCTGGGCTGAGTGCGTGCCTTATCCGCGCTATGACGAAACCGTTGAAGGTGTGATCGCCGATATTGAAAAGGTGCGTGCCGCGCTCGAAGACGGTGCCGATACCACGGCAATCAACGAAATCATGAGGGCAGGTGCAGCCCGGAATGCGGTCGATTGTGCGCTCTGGGATTTTTATGCCAAGCGTGATGGTATTTCCGTTGCAGAGACCGCCGGGCTGGCGCCGCTCAAATCCGAGATCACGGCTGAGACCATCGGTATGGGCACGCCCGATGAAATGGGTGCGCGCGCCGCTGAACTCAGCGCGGCGCCGTTGTTGAAGATTAAGATCAACGCCGAGGACATCGAAAAGCGCTTGGATGCGGTGCGTGCCGGTGCGCCGAACGCGCGGATCATCGTTGATCCGAACGAAGGTTGGGACGTCGCGCTACTAAGCGAGAAAGTCCGCTACCTGGCGGAGATCGGCGTCGAGATGTTGGAGCAGCCCGTGCCCGTTGGCCAAGACGGCGGCTTAGCTGCGTTGGATAGCCCGGTGCCGATCTGCGCCGATGAAAGCGTGCACACGGCTGACGGCTTGGAAGATTTGGTCAAGCGCTATGACATGGTCAACATCAAGCTCGACAAGACCGGTGGCTTGACCGAGGCGCTCAAACTTCGCGCCCGCGCCGAAGCGCTGGGCTTTGAGATCATGGTCGGCTGCATGGTCGGTTCGTCCTTGGCGATGGCACCCGCCGTGTTGGTGGCGCAGGGCGCCAAAATCGTCGATCTGGATGGGCCGTTGCTGTTGAAAGAAGACCGCACGCCGGGCCTGAATTTCACGGATGGACGTATTCATCCGGCTGATCCGGAACTTTGGGGCTAAGTTTTTGCTGCTCTAGGTCTTCCAATTTACGTATTGCGAGACTACGTTTCGCCGATGCAGCCAATTATTGATATCCAGAACCTTGCAAAGACCTATGACGATGGCTTTCAGGCGCTGAAAGGCGTCGATCTTAGCATCGACAAAGGTGAAATTTTCGCCCTGCTGGGCCCGAACGGCGCCGGCAAGACGACGCTGATCAGCATCGTCTGCGGCATCGTCAACGCGACGGGCGGCAGCGTCACCATCGCCGGTCATGACATCGTCCGGGATTATCGGGAAACCCGGTCTATGATCGGCTTGGTCCCGCAAGAGCTGACCACCGATGCGTTCGAAACCGTTTGGGCAACGGTGACCTTCTCGCGTGGGCTGTTCGGCAAGCCGAAAGATCCGGCGCATATCGAAAAGGTACTTAGCCAATTATCCCTATGGGATAAAAAAGACAGCAAAATCATGACCCTTTCCGGGGGCATGAAGCGCCGCGTGCTGATTGCCAAGGCATTGTCGCACGAACCGCAGGTGTTGTTTTTGGATGAGCCCACCGCCGGCGTCGACGTGGAGTTGCGTAAAGACATGTGGGAGGTCGTGCGCGGCCTGCGTGACAGCGGGGTCACCATCATTTTGACCACGCATTATATCGAAGAAGCCGAAATGATGGCGGACCGCGTCGGCGTCATTCGCGGCGGCGAGATCATTTTGGTCGAAGACAAAAAAGCGCTGATGCAGAAACTCGGTCAAAAGCAATTGCGCGTCTATTTGCAGGATAAGCAAAAAAGTGTGCCAAAAAAGTTGGTCGATGCGCACGGCCTTGAATTATCCGAGGACGGCTATTCGTTGATTTATTCATATGATGTGCACGGCGCGCGCACTGGCATTACCGGCTTACTCGCCGACCTCAACGAGGCCGGCATCCGCTTCAAAGATATCGATACGTCCGAGCGATCATTGGAAGATATATTCGTCACCCTTGTGCGCGAGGTGCAAAAGTCATGAACCTGCGCGGTGTAAAAGCGATCTATATGTTTGAGATGGCGCGGACTTGGCGAACCATCGGCCAGAGTATTGTCTCGCCGGTATTGTCGACGTCGCTGTATTTTATCGTGTTCGGCGCGGCCATCGGATCCAGGATCGACCAGATCGACGGCGTCGACTATGGCTCGTTCATCGTGCCGGGCCTGATCATGCTGTCGCTTCTGACGCAAAGCGTATCCAACGCATCGTTTGGGATATATTTTCCACGTTTTTCCGGCACCATTTATGAAATTCTCTCGGCCCCGGTGTCGTATATTGAAATCGTTATGGGCTACGTTGGCGCGGCAGCGACGAAATCGATTTTGCTCGGTATTATTATTTTGGCGACGGCAGGCTTCTTTGTTGACCTGCAGGTCGATCATCCGATTTGGATGTTTGGGTTCTTGGTGATGACGTCAGTGACGTTCGCGCTGTTGGGGTTCATCATCGGGATCTGGGCGGACGGGTTCGAAAAACTACAGATCGTCCCCTTGCTGGTGATCACGCCGTTGACGTTTTTGGGCGGTACGTTTTATTCGATCAGCATGCTGCCCGATATTTGGCAAAAAGTGAGTTTGTTGAATCCGGTTGTTTATTTGATCAGTGGCTTTCGTTGGAGTTTTTACGGCAAGGGCGATGTACATATCGCCGTCAGCGTCGGCATCGCCTTTTTGTTTTTGGCGCTCTGTATCGGCGCCATCGCGTACATCTTTAAGACCGGATATCGCCTTAAAGATTAGGCGTGCGTGGATCTTTTATTTGAAGCGCGCGCGTATTTTTTGAATTTTTGTTAAATTAATGCATGTTGATTTTGATATTTAAAAAAACGACTAATTTCAGTCATATATTGTGCCATTTACCCTGTTATTTTATCGTTTACTGCGTGCCTGATTTTTTTATGTTATTGACTTACTGGCGTTTTTAGCGCACCTAATTACGGACGTCTTACATTCGTTTGGTGCTACCTAAAACGACCCGGTACGCCGATAGGCTTAGTTATCCCTGACAGTGTGAACGTTTACCGGACCCGCCACGACACGCGTCGGCAGGCCGGTCACATCGTGATTAAGGATACGAATATGGCTAAAGGCACCGTTAAATGGTTCAATTCCGCTAAGGGTTATGGCTTCATCGAGCCTGAAGATGGTTCGAAAGATGCATTCGTGCACATTTCTGCAGTCGAACGCGCCGGACTCAGCACTTTGAACGAAGGCCAAAAGGTCTCTTACGAAGTTCAGGCCGGTCAGAACGGTAAAAGTTCTGCCGAGAACCTGTCCGTAATCGATTAAGGTTCGAAAATGTGTCACCCCCGGCCTGCGCACGTCGCGGTCGGGGGTGATCGTTTTTGCGACACGACGCGTTTAAAGAGGACTCTTGAAAATGATGACACCGATTAAAACCGGCCGCGAGACGGCGGAAGAGAAATTCGCTGCCGCGCAAAAGAAGACTAAAAAAGCGATTGCCGATAAAGAACAAGCGCAGATCGTCCGCGCCGGCCACACGGCTGAGCTGCGTGCGCGCCGTTTGGCAAAGCAAGCCGTCGACAAGAAAGCCGCAGATGCTGCCGCCGCTGAAAAGGCCGCTGCTAAAAAGCCTGCGAAAAAGAAAAAAGCCGCGGCTGCAGCCGAAGCCTAATACTAATCGGGCCTCGGCATGTTTTGCATGCCCACGTAGCCCGGCAACGCTTCTATTCTACGTATCCATTCGTTCAGTGCGTCGTACGGCGACATGTCCACATTGCCTTCCCACACCATCGCGGCATAGGGATAAACGGCGATGTCGGCAATCGTCGGGCGGTCGCAGGCGAGCCAGTCGTCGTCGCTGAGCCAACTGTCTAGGACCCTCATCGCAGCGATTGAATTTTTGATCGCCGCTTCCGGATTAGCGTCGCGTTTGAATTTAACAATGGCCCGCGCAATCGCCGGGCCTGCCCACATTTCGTTCGCCGCAAACGACAGCCATTTCTGCACCGCGCCCATGCCTTCGGCATCATCGGGATACCACCCGGTATCGCCGTATTTTTTCGCGAGATAGACCAAGATTGCTTGGCTGTCCCAAATCACGATGCCGTCGTCATCGATCATCGGTACTTTGCCGAGGGGATTCATCGTCAGGAAGGCGGGCGCCTTTTGCTCGCCTTCTAATAGGTTCACCGGTTTAATCTCGTGCTCGATACCAAGCAGAGATAAGAACAGCCGCACCTTGTGGCAATTGCCGGAGACTGGCGTGTCATAGAGCTTCAACATCGATGCACCTTCCAATGAATATTGATTATGGACGTAGTTTTCATGGCGCGCGGCTTGGTGTAAACCGGAACCATGACAAATATTGAAAATGACGATGATTTGTTGGCGATCCGCGAAAGCGTGGCCAAGCTGTGTGAAGGTTTTCCTGGCGAATATTGGCGTGAACTGGACCGAGAACGGGGCTACCCGACCGCATTCGTCAACGCGTTGACCGAGGCCGGGTTCTTGGGATGCTTGATCCCTGAAGCCTACGGTGGCTCGGGCCTTGGCATCCGCGAAGCATCTGCGATCCTTGAGACCGTGCACCGTTCCGGTGGCAACGGGGCTGCGTGTCATGCACAGATGTACATTATGGGTGCCATGCTGCGCCATGGCAGCGAAGAGCAGAAGCAAACGTATCTGCCGGAAATTGCGACTGGACGGCTTAGGTTGCAGGCGTTTGGTGTCACCGAGCCGACCAGTGGCACCGACACGTCGCGCACCCGCACCACCGCGATCCGCGATGGTGACGACTATATCGTGAATGGCCAAAAGGTCTGGACATCCAGGGCCGAGCATTCCGATTTGATGCTGCTGTTGGCCCGCACCCAGCCTCGTGACGCCGGTAAAAAACCGCATGACGGCTTGTCGATTTTTTTAGTGGATATGCGTGAAGCCGTCGGCAACGGGCTGACCATCAAGCCGATCCGCACCATGATCAATCACAATACCACGGAAATCTTTTTCGATGATTTACGGATTCCGGCGAACAGTCTGATCGGAGAAGAAGGGCGGGGCTTTCGCTATATCTTGGACGGTATGAATGCCGAGCGGATTTTGATCGCGTCCGAATGTATCGGTGATGCGCGGTGGTTTATTTCAAAGGCCTCTGAGTATGCCAAGGAACGCCGAGTCTTTGATCGCCCGATCGGGCAAAACCAGGGTATCCAGTTCCCGATTGCACAAAGCTATGCGGAAAGCGAAGCGGCCGCATTGATGACGCAAAAAGCAGCCGCCCTTTTTGATGCAGGCGCGCCATGTGGGGCTGAGGCGAACATGGCTAAGTACCTAGCCGCCGAGGCCTCATGGAAAGCGGGCGATGCCTGTATGCAGACCTTCGGCGGGTTTGCGTTCGCCGAGGAATATGACATCGAACGGAAGTTCCGGGAAACCCGGTTGTACCGAACCGCCCCGATCTCGTCCAACCTGATTTTGTCGTACATTGCCGAACACGTGCTCGGTATGCCGCGCTCGTTTTAGATAACGTCGAGGATATCTTTAGCGTCATTGTCTTTGGGAGGGCACCTCATGCCAGAGCGCGTATTCGGTTTCATCGGCCTTGGGCAGATGGGTGGGCCCATGGCGGCCAATATCGTCGACGCAGGCTTCTCTCTTCATGTTTATGATAAAGCCGGAACGCAGGGCCTTGCGCCTCGCACTGCCATCATTTCCGGTAGTGCCGCGAAATTGGCAGAGACGTGCGATACGATCTTTTTGTGTATCCCAAATGGCGCCGTGTCAGCAGAACTTGCCCGCGAAATTACGAATGTCGGGAACGCCCGCGTCAATACGATTATCGACTTGTCGACCATCGGTAGCGAAGCGACCATCGCGGTCGAGGCCATCTTTAAAGGCGCGGAAATGGCTTATGTTGACGCCCCGGTATCCGGTGGGCGCAAAGGCGCCGTCGCGGCGACCATCAGCCTAATGTGGGCGGGTCCAAAGATCTTATTCGACGCGCATCAAGACGTCCTTCGTAGCTTTATCAAAAGTGCATTTTTCATAAGTGAACGTCCGGGTGACGGGCAAACGCTGAAAATGCTGAATAATTTTTTATCCGCGACCGCAATGGTGGCAACCGCCGAGGCCGTGACATTCGGCATGTCTCGCGGGCTCGATATGAAAACCATCCTTGATGTCGTGAATGTGTCGAGCGGACATAACACAGCGACCAGTATCAAATTTCCAGATCAGGTCTTAACTGAAAAATTTGACGCGGGATTCCCGACGTCGTTGATTACCAAGGACGTCAGATTGTACATAGAAAACGTCTTGCAAGAAGGAACGGCAAGTTACGTGGCTCGGCATGTTTTCGAAGTTATGAATGCGTGTAACGCGCGCATCCCAGATGAGGACTTTACGCGCATTTTTGAATTTGTGCGGGACGGTGGGGAAGATACCATTGATCTCTCCTGATCCCTCCAGACGCATGAGCCGGATGTGAATAGAATGACCAACGAAAAAGAATCTCATCTTCATGAGTCCCAGCAGCTTGCCGCGTTTGCCAGCCAATTGCAGTTTGAGCACATACCGGATGCCGCAATCCGTCGTATAAAGCTGTGCCTGCTTGACGCTGCGGGGTGTGCGCTTTTTGCGTCGACCTTGCCGTGGGGGAAAATTCTCAGTGACTATGTGATCGATCAACAAGGGCGCGAACAGGCCTACATTTGGGGGCGCCATCAGCGCGTTCCCGCGGCGATGGCTGCACTTGTGAACGGTACGCTGATACATGGTTTCGAATTAGACGATTTGCATAAAGCATCAATCTTGCACCCAAGTAGCGCCGTGATGCCTGCTGCTCTGGCGATTGCTGAAGCGCAGGGCGGCATAAGCGGACGCGCATTTCTTACCGCGTGCGTTGCCGGGTTCGAGGTTGGCGCACGCGCCGGTATGAGTTTGGGTACCGCACACCTTGTGCAAGGTTTTCATCCTACCGGCACCAACGGCACCGTTGCCGCCGCCGCTGCCGCAGGCCGCTTGCTTGGCCTTGATCCAAAACAGATGGAACATGCCATCAGCATTGCTGCGACGCAGGCCTCGGGTTTGATGGCGGCGCAGTTTGAATCCATGGTCAAGCGTATGCATGCCGGGCGCGCATCACAGTCTGGGGTCTATGGTGCGGAGTTAGCCCAACGTGGATTTACCGGCATTGATGACGTGTTCGAGACGGCCTACGGCGGCTATTGCTCGACGTTTAGCACGATGCCAAACTCGGCGATTATTGCGCAAGACTTGGGCACCGTGTTTGAAACCGAAAAGGTTGGCTTCAAGGTCTATTCTTGCTGTGGCAGTTGCCACACCTCAGTTGAGGCCGCCCGACGAATCCGAGCGCGGCAAAAAATTGCACCGGCTGATATTGAACGTATCGAAGTTTCATCCAGCATGGCCACCCTTCTTCATGTCGGTTGGCCCTACGAGCCGCGCAGCATTACCTCTGCTCAAATGAACCTACCTTATTGTTTGGCGGTCACATTAATCGATGGCGATGCTTTCGTTGAACAATTTACGGCTGAGCGGATTGTTGAAAAATCCGTGTGTGCGTTGGCATCTCGCGTTGAAGTGAAACATGATAGCGCCTTTGACGCCCTCGGCCCGTCAGGTCGGCATAAGGTGCACGTTGCCATTCATATGAAGAACGGCGTTTGTCTTGAGGAGACGGTCGATCATGCCAAGGGCAGCGATCAGAATCCTCTTACGCCGGATGAAGTCGTCGAGAAGTTTCATCGCATCGCCTCTTCTGTGTGTGGAGAGGCCTGGTCCACAGATGCCCTTGATGTGATAATGTCACTTGAGGCGCGGCCTTCAACGAGCCCACTTAGCGATCTTTTGAGTCGGTCAAATTAGCGAAGCGCGGCACAAGGGTGCATCCCTAAAAATCGACTCGAAATATTCTGATGCAAGTCAGTCCTTAAGAAAGCCAATAGATCGGTTTATCGCCGCCTGACCTAGTTGGCGGCCCTGTGCGCACGCCAGTCGGCAAGTTGTCGGCGGCGGGCTTCGGCGAAGCTTTCTTCACGGTCGTCTTTTGTGAATTCCGTTAGCTCACGTTCGCGGCGTGCCTGCAGTTCCGCTTGGCGCAGGGTAAGCAGGTGCTGCAATTGTTCGGACCGCCCGCGCGCGTTGCGCCACGCTTCCATCTGACGGGCCCGTTTTACGTCGGGATCAAGGTCGTCACGGAGTTGTCGGGCGGCGGTCTTTAGCGTCTTAAAACGTGCATTCAGCGCCGCCGTGCGGGCGCGGTCGATGGGCGCGATGGTGAAGGTGGATGGCGTCTTTTCAGGTTCCGGCGCCATGCGACGCGCGAGGCCCGGGTTCGGCTGGCCGTTCAAGGACGCCCAGAATTTTTCAACCTTGCCCCGATAGTACATGGTGCGTTCCGGCGTGAACGAGTGGTAGTGACCTGCGGCCTCGCCCCATGAGCCCGTGTTCTCGCGAAGACTGATCAAGAACTTGGCGGCATAGGCGGCATTTATGTCCGGGTCCATAGCATCTTCGACGCTTCGGAAATGTTGCCCGTGATACTGCATGTTTACCTGCATGCAGCCGACATCGATGTTCTGCACACCTTTGGCCTGTAGGCGACGGACTTCACGCATAGCGGCGGCTTTGTTCGGGAAATATGTGCCGGGCCCGCCGGACGTGACGGTCCAGGGCCAGGCACGGACACGCTTGTGGGTCGCAGACCAGCGTCCGGATTCGGTCATGGATATGGCTTGCAGGAGTTTCTCCGGCACCTCGGAAATCCGCTCCCAACGCGATGCCGCGCGTTCACAGAGCTGATGTGTACGTTCGGTCTCGGCGGCTGTCATCGCAGATATGCCCGGCGTGGTCGTTGATGCCTGGGCCTGCGCGGCGCCGGCAAGCATCAATACCGCGGCGCCAATACCTACGCCAAAGAATCTCCACCAGAATTTCATGTCTATATTCATTGTGCTCGCTCAATGCCTCTCCAAAAGAGCTAAGCAATACCCTTGCCAACTTGTTGGTCCGCTTAGGGAATGCTCTGGGCATAGAGTCTCTGAATAAGGTCAATGAACCCTTAAGATCGGCTGTATATTTAAGTGTATTGACGTGCAGTTGCGATGTAGGTGTCAACTAGGCGTGATAAAAAAGTCACGGGTATGGGCAAGATTTGTTCGTTCTGTAAAATGTGCATTTTTTATTTGCATGAAGAACAAAACGGTTTAAGTTGTGCATTGCAACATCGTTATTGAGTTGCTTTCGAGCTCTCAAGGTGTTGCAAACTTGGATGTTTCCTCCCAAACACTCGGGCCGTGCCGTAGGCACGGCCCTTTTTTTGCCCGGCAAATAGTGCAGTGCAGCAGAGCAATTGTGCGAAATTGCACGTGACTAGGTGTCTTGGGCGGCCGTTAGGGTTGGGTTTTGGCCCCGTCGCCGAGTGCGCGCTGCATCAGCACCTGATCCATCCAGCGTTCAAATTTAAAACCGATGTTTTCCACGAGCCCGACATGGCGAAATCCCATTTTTTCGTGAAATCGGATGGATTGCTGGTTTTGCGAGTCGCCGACCACGGCAATCATCTGGCGAAACCCACGCGCCGTACACGATTCGATTAAGGCCTGCATCAATGTGTGCCCGACGCCGCCCCGGCGTTCGGCTTCATTCACATAGATCGAATGCTCGACGGTGTAACGATACGCGGGCCTTGGACGATAGGCGCCAGCGTAGGCATAGCCCGCAACGCGCCCATTGATCAGTGCCAGTAGATAAGGATAGCCGCCGGCCAACAACGCTTTGGCGCGGTCTGTCATGTCGACACGGTCTGGCGGCGTCAGTTCCCAACTTGAGGTCCCGTGCAAAACGTGATGCCCATAAATCGCGGTGATCGCGTCAATATATTGATCGATGGTCGTCTCAGTGAGGGTGCGAATCTCTAAGTTGCCTACGTCGCCGGGCGCTTGCGTTACCATGTCACTCGGCGGCCCAAGCGGGCGCCAGCACACTTGGGTCTAACGAAGTCAGGTGTGCGACCAAGATCCGCATCCGTTCCGTTAGGCGCGCATAGCCCGCATTTGGGCGGATCGTCGATTCGTCCATATACAGCGCGCGGTTGATTTCGATCTGCAAGGTCTGCACACCATCCAGGGTGCGCGCATAGTTGCGGGTTGTGAAGCCGCCGGCATAGGGCTTGTTGCGAGTCACGTTGAGTCCGAGATTGTGCAGCGTACGTTCCGCCGACAAGCTGACGTCGCGCGCGCAGGTCGAGCCATGACAATCCCCCAGCACGATATCCGCTTGCGTTTGATGGCCAACGGGAATCATCGACGGCATGGAATGGCAATCAATCAGTAAGCAACACCCGAACGACGTCACTGCATCGTCGATAAGTCCCCGCAGGGCGTCGTGATAGGGGTCATAACAGGTACGGATGCGCGCGCTGACTTCGTCGAAATCGAGCGGCCCGGCATAAATTTCCGCCCCGCCTGCGACAATTTTCGCAACCGTGCCGAGCCCGGCCGCAACCCGGGGCGAGGTCGTGTTCACCCAATCCGGCAGCGGCCCTGCAAACATCGCCGGATCAAGCTCGAACGGTTCGCGATTGGCGTCCACATACGCGCGGGGAAAGTGCGCGCGTAACAGCGGCGCGCCGAAATCGGTGACGCAGGCAAATATTTCATCGATGAACGCGTCTTCCGAGCGGCGGATCGCTTTGTCATCAAGCCCCGACGACGCCAAGAACCCGGACGGATACCGACGCCCCGAATGCGGCGATGCAAACACCACCGGCGTCGTCACCCGTGCCGGGCGCAATACGTCGAACACGGCGTCCGCCGCCGCGCGCTCAGGCGTGGCACCCGGCGCAATTTCGGGATCGTTATAAGTTGGCGACATGTGGGGGGCTAAGTCCTCAGCGGTGAAGTCAGAAACGTGACAAGAATTAAAGCCGCGCAAATCCCGACTGGCAAGGGTTTCAGGCGAACCTGGTGTTTTCAACGGGCCGGACCAGCGCCTAACTTGCGCCTGACTTACGCCCGACCTGCGCCCGACCTGCGCATGGCTTTTTTGCATTCAATTCCTTGCGTTTCGCCATTGTCTTGGCTACAAACCCCTAGCCTTGCTTCGGTGGTTTTGCCGCCGGACTGCACGGCACCGAAAAAATCGTTAAATCATAACGATTTAAAGGGCGCGTAGCTCAGCGGGAGAGCACCTCGTTGACATCGAGGGGGTCACTGGTTCAATCCCAGTCGTGCCCACCATGTGAAAACCCTCGGGAAACCGGGGGTTTTTGCTTATCAAATCAACCCTTCTCAATCTTGATTCTAGTGTGGTTTTCACACTTTTCCAGCACCAACTGTGAAATCGTAAACGAGGTCGCCAGAGCCTGACGGCTCGCTGTGTCTCTCCCGCTGAGCTACGCGCCCATGTTTAAGGAACGACGATGACTAAAATTGCGTGATTTCTGACAATAAATCGAGAAGGGGCAAGGGGAGGGGCGGGCCGTCCAATATATTATGCATAGGGGCTCGATATTTTCTCGGCAAAATTCAGAGATTGCCACTCAATAACCTCAGTTAACGACCCTAGTACGTGAGTTAATATGCACGTTATTCCAAGGGTAGATGCAATAGTCCATATAGGCGCGCTGTTTTGCGTTACAATTCTCCTAGAACTGTTGGTTTTCCTTAGGTTCTGATGAATGATGCATAGAAACCTCAATGCACTCTAACACTGTCCTATCTAAATTCCTGTCGAATTGTGAAGACATCTATGGACCAATGGCTCAACTCAAGACGAAATTGCCCTTATTATAAGCTAAGCAACAAAGCTGCTATCGACTTAGTAAACGAGTTTTTAGGTGCATATGAAGCTTATCGAAAGGGCAGGGGACTAAGTGAAGGTGAGAGAGATACCTTTCGCGCCCATATAGTAAAATTACTTCTTGATCTACTGGCTGCATTCGAAGGAGATCCTACTCGATGGATTGGATACAGTAGGAGTCATTCATATTTCATTCGTGGTGGTGGTTATTGGGACCACAAGAATGACCGCTCTATTCTGAGCGAGCGGGTATTCTTTCAACTCATAGAATATATGGAAGCAGAAGGTTTCATTGAAAATAACGTAGCTAAGGCAGGGTATGGTGGGTATTCATCCAGAATGCGAGCAACTCCTAAGCTAGGAGAAATATTCAGGGAAAGGAACTTGAACTGGACAAGTATCGCTTATGACCCTGATTCACCCGTGATCATAGTTAAAGATAACAATAAAAAGCCAATCCCTCACCCAAGCTCAGATAGCTTTGATATCGATAGTGCCGAAGCAAATTTGCATCGGATCAACAGCAATCTTCAGCTTACGTATATTAACCTCCATGTGGATGATACGGACCATGAAGAAATAAGAGTACGCATGAGAGGTGATGATAACGAAGAACAGGAGCCGAAAGAGCCATTTGAATTTTCAAATCGATTTTTAAGGCGAATTTTTGCTGAAGGAAAATTTGAATCAGGAGGCCGCTTCTATGGTGGTTGGTGGCAAGGCATACCAAGCGAATACCGTAAGCACATAGTGATCGATGGTGCCGTGACACGGGAAATGGATTACTCGTCCATGCAACCACGCCTGATGTATGCGAGGGTGGGTGAAAAGCCTCCACAAGATGCATATGCCTTGGAGGGCTGGCACGTAGATATCAGGCCCTTCGCAAAGAAAGCATTCAGTCAGCTAATCAATAGTGACAAAACATCGAGACATGAAAATCAATGGCACAGGTTTGCCCCAAAAATAGAGCTATCTGAAGTTCCGGTTAATTGGCACGATCTAAATGTTCATCAAAGAAATCCTTACCTGCTTGATCGCTTCGAAGAGGTATTCAATCGTCCCTATACGGACCTCCTGCGTGGTCTTTTGAATATGCATCGTCCAATTGATCAATTCTTTTTCTCTGGAATATGGGGACACATGCAACGCATGGATTCTGACATAGCTGAACGAGTGATGATCAAATTGCTGGATATGCCAGTACCTGTAACAGCCTTGCCTGTTCATGACTCTTTTATTGTTCGTCGCGGGGCAGAGTGGGATTTGCTGTACGCTATGAATGATGCTTTTGAGGAATTGGTTGGTGCTCCCTGTGATATTAGCCTTGAAGAAGCGGTGTACGATCCTCCAGCTGGATACGTGCATACAGGCCCGATTTTAATGGCTGACATCATAGAAGATACGATGAAGATAATGACTGAACGAAAGAAAGCTAATACACGAGAGGTTCAGTGGCAGAGAGCTTTTGGACCTGTTGATGTATGAAGAAGATGATCCGGGGGTTATTGTTTTTTGATTTTTGTCGCTTGATCACGTCGTCCGTTTCCGTTTGTGGCTACAACGGACAACTCGTGATGTTAGGTGGGGTAGATTTCTATTCGTTTTTTTGTCGTCTAAGGGAGAGCCTTCCCCCCCTTACTAGACGACGATAATTTGCTGTTAGCCAAATTGATGCTTTCTGATAAGGATGCCTTACTTGAAGATTCGTTCGACTTGGATGCTTCAAAATATCTAAAATGTTATTATGACAAAAAATAATCCAACCTATTTATGGGTGGCTGAAGAGATTCTCAGAAAATTTGGACGACCTCTCAAAGCTCGGGAATTGGTTTCGTTCGCAAGGCAAGATGGCCTCTTTTCCGAGGATATGTTTAGCAGCACCCCCGAAAAGTCCATGCAAGCACGGCTGAGTATGGACATTTTAAAAAATGGCGAAAAATCGCGATTTGTTAGAACGGGCCGTGGCTTATTTCTCTTACGGGAACAGTTGCAAGCAGATAGCTCTGCCGGAGAACTATTGTCGGCGCCTCGCAGTGAATATGAGGCGTTAAGACGAGCCCCTGCAACTCCAAACGAGAGTGTGCTAGTGATCCCTGCGGCTCACGTAACTTCTCTCATCAATTACCAAGGTTTTCGGGAGGCCGATAGTGAGCTTTTAAGTAAATTGCTGGCTAAAAAGATAAAACATTTACCTAGAACTCAAGCTGAGCAAACAGAAGAGGTGAAGCAGATTGTCACCTATGTGGTGATATCTCACGGCACAATGGTTCTTTGTTTCGAACGAGGAATATTTAATAGAGCCGCAGATTTTCTTCGTGGAAGTAAGTGTATTGGGTTTGGTGGGCATGTGACCCTCGCGGATATAAATCTCTTCTCATCTTTTGATGATGGAATATCAGAAAACGCTATTAGAGAGCTATCAGAAGAGCTCGAGCTATCAGACCGATCTGCATTCCCAGAAAACGATGATTTGAAACTTGTTGGAATCATTAATGACGATTCCACTGATGTAGGTCGGCGACATCTTGGTGTGGTGATGAGATATGAGGTAACAGATTGGGAGATTTGGAAGAATGTCCGTGGTGGTGAAGCGTCTATCAACAAGCTAGGTTGGATTGATTTTTCCCAGCCCCCGATAAATTTGATAGAGTTTGAATTTTGGTCCCAACTATGTTGGCGGTCATTGTTTCCGGTCGTTGCAAATGCTCAACCTCAATATAGGATCATTCGCAAGAAGCTTTTTCGAAAGCCACATGTGCTCGTGGTCGTCGGGTCGATAGGTTCAGGTAAATCGTGGGCCACAAATTTTCTTTCAAAGGTGTATTCTTACAAAGCCCTAAACAGTGGTCGCGTCTTAGCTTCACTACTCGATTTACCACCAGTCCCAAAGACCCCAAGGGCTGAATTTCAAAGTGCAGCTTGGGAATTTATTACCTCTCAAGGTGGCCCCAGGCGTCTAGCAGAAGAGTTAATAAAGAAGGTCAATCAATCAAGAGCGGATTATGTTGTGATTGATGGGATCCGCCAAGTTGAAACCTTGTTCGAACTCCAAGAGATATCCACCCAGCCCATTGCGGTATTGTTTGTTCATGCTTCACCGGATGTCGCTTACGATCTATTTAAGGGGCGTGAGGCAAAGGGCTCAGAAAAAGATGTTGATCAACTAACTTTCATGAAGCTTTACAGTGCGCCAGTTGAGCAAGGCGTCAAATATCTTATGAATAGCGCCGACATCGTCATGTATAATTGGTTAGGCGCGGATAAGTATGATGCAGCGCTATCAGCAATGGCAACTGAACTAGGTTTGAGGCGAGCTGAATGATTGATGGTGGATACGATCAGGGATATCTCAGTTGTGATTGCTTTTGGGGAGAGAAACCGGGAAAGCTAGTCAACGAATTAATGCTACGTATACCAGATTTTAGCGGTATGAAAATCTTGGACGTGGGTTGCGGGGAGGGCAAGAACGCCTACGCGCTTTCCTCATTGGGCGCAGAAGTTACAGCTATTGATTGTTCTGAACCTGCTCTGGCGAATGGACAAAAGATATGGAATGACAATTCAATACATTGGATTGAGGCTGACGTACGGGATTTTTGTCCGAAACCTGTTACCTATCACGTTATAGTTGCTTACGGCCTATATCATTGTTTTTCCAGCGAAGCAGAAATAACAAAGGTTATAAAGAGGTTGAAGCGTGCGACAAAAATAGGGGGCTATAACATTCTTTGTACGTTTAACGAACGAGAACAAGATTTGAGCGCACATCCCGGGCTTCACCCTTGCTTGCTCACTCATGAGATGTACCGAGAATTTTACAGTGATTGGGATATATTGATTTGTAGTGATGAGACTTTATTTGAGACTCATCCACACAACATGATTCCGCACCAGCATTCTCTGACACGTATATTAGCGAAGCGAATCACATGACTGGATTTTGCCCACCTGAACTCCGTAGCTTGTATCGAGAAGGACGTGTAATCCCGTTCGTTGGGGCTGGGGCATCAATGTCTGTATCTTGGAAACAAGACGGTAAGACTGTTCGGGGGCCATCTTGGTCGGAGCTTGTTGACCAAGCATGCATATTACTTGGGATTGATGATCCAGAGCTACTTAGCATGCGAGGCACGTCGCTACAGATACTTGAGTATTTTCGGATGAAAAAAGGAAACCACCAACCGTTAATTAATTGGTTGGTAAGACGAATGACCCCATCGGACGACGACATCTTGAGCTCCCCCATTTTCAAGAACTTGGGGAGTATGGAGGAATGTAACGTATTCTACACGACGAACTACGATAACTTCATTGAGAGGGCACTTAAGAAGGCAGGTCGAGATGTCATTCGGGTTGCTCGAGAGGCTGACTTAGCTAAACGGAACCTTGATGCCCAAGTAGTAAAGTTTCATGGTGATTTTGACATCCCCGAAGAAATGGTTCTTTCAGAATATCATTATCAAAACCGGATGAATTTTTTGAATCCGTTGGATATGAAACTTAGAGCGGACGTTCTTGGTAAGGCAATATTATTTATTGGATATAGCTTTAACGATCAAAACGTTGCCTACCTGTTTCATTTGATTGAGCAACATCTCGATAAGTTGCCAAGTTCGCCCTCTGGTAACCGTGCCTATGTTATTTATGTTAATCCCTCGGACTTTGAGAATCAGTTATTTCAAGCTAGAGGCATTCAAGTTTTACCCGCATATGGGGATGATAAAGGCCAAGCAGTCGCTAGTGTCTTGGAAGCTATGTTGGCGCCATGACGATTAAATACACAGTTTATTATGCAACAAAGAGCTCTTTTAAACAGGAAGAGCTCACAGCAATTTTTGATAGTTGTCAGTTAGTTGGAAAAGACCAGCAGCTTGTCAAAGCGAGCGACGCGTTTGACATTCGGCCAGTAGATGTTCGAACAGATGAACCTCTTGAGAGAGACCTTGCTGCAATGGTGAAGCATAAAGCAAAGTCGGCATTTCGCAGTTTATTAGCCCCGTGTATCGTCGAACATGCAGGGCTGGTGCTTGAAGGATTCGAGAATGGCAACTATCCGGGTGGGCTGACTCAACCTATGTGGGATGCATTGGGTGCCGAAGACTTTGTTAAGTCACTTGATTGGGCGGGTAAAAATGTGATTGCAAGAGCTGTAGTTGGTTATTGCGATGGCGCCCGCGTCAATGTTTTCAAAGGAGAAACAAAAGGGATACTAACAGATAAGCCGAGAGGAGATCGCCGTTTCTATTGGGATACTATTTTTTGTCCGGATGGAGGAAATGGAAAAACATATTCGGAGATTTATGAGCAACAGGGGATAGGTGAGAAGATGAGACTCTCTCAGTCAGCAAAAGCGATAAAAGAGTTTATGCAGATGGCACTACTTAATCCATCGGAGCTTTACCCCGAGTAAACAGGTTTTTATTACTAAGAGCAGAGTGGTTAGAAATGCCAATCAGCATCCAAGAAGCAAAAGAATTATTGGTGGAGATTATAGTTACCAAGAATGGTCAACTGATGGGTAAAGGAACAGCCTTTTGGATCAATATAAATGGCGAATTTAGACTCATCACAGCGGCCCACGTCATTTGGCCAAGTGGTAACATCCCAAGTTCAGAAGTAGTTCGGGTAGATTGGAGATCGTATTCTGCTGGTGGCGGCCAAAATCAAATCATGGTACACAGTCACCCAAATGGTAATTGCTGTGATTATGCTTCAATAGATTTTGTTGCACTCGGCATAAACTCTCCTTCTTTTCCGTTCGTCCTACCATCCACGAATTTGCAATGTGACGATGGTGTTAGGTGCTTAGGCTTTCCACTTGGTAAAGCCGGAAACTTTGTTGGAGGTCAATTGTTCGTCTCCATTGACGTTGGGAACGTGATTGAAGATAGGCCTCTTAAGTGCCATCAGCTCTTAGTTTCAGGGAGTTCATATCAAGGGTGCTCAGGAGGGCCTGTCTTGAAATACGTCGATGAAGATACGGTTAGCATAGAAGTTTATGGACTTATATGTGGAAAGCCAGATATTGATCTTGAAAGACATAGTCTTGTTGATGGCGTTGTGATTCTATCCAGTGACGAATTCACCTAGTCCAGCAATCCAATTACATCACGCATGCTTGAGTGAGTATGGCGCTGAACATTTCTGACATCACGATGTCTGCTTCCCATCACTAACATTGGCATTTCGACGTAAAAGAAATACCCAAACAGAACCTGTGGCTAATGCTAAGAAGCCAAACAAAGCAGAAGAAAACATCATAAGAGTTCCAAAGCCGACACCTGATCTTAAGGTCTCCTCAACGCAGCGCGACATTTCCACGTATTCCCCTAAATCAACCTCTTTTTGGCAATTATTCGTTACGGCTGCATCGGACCAGTCCATTTTATTTACATTATAAATCCCACCCCTGCTCCAATCGATAACCCGCTGAACAGCAACACTAGGAGCACCAAGGCGCGCATTAACGAAGTGGAGAAGCGAGAATTAATTTCAATCCCAATTTTATCTGTGGTGGTGCAGCAGGCGTAATAGAAGCAAGCTACTTTCTACTCGCCGCGTCAATTTTTTGACCCAGCAATCTTAGTCTTTCTTCAAGATTTTCCTCGCTTGATGTCTCTTGTGGTTGAGTTGTTTCCATTTTCATTACACTACGCCATACCTCAAATGCTTGCTCAAATTGTCTAGCTTCATGCAAATGGCCAATTTCATACCCCCGATTAAGCAGTGTTTGATGCTCCTTATCTATGACACCAAGATAAACTGGTTCGCCGGGCAATATAGCTAAGTCAAAATCACTAGCGATATGCCGGAATGCGCTTGTGTTTATGAAGTGATAAAAGGCGTGACGAATTTCTTCAGTCGGTCTTTCGAATTTTTGCATGTATCTGGCAACAAGCGCAGCGCCTAATCCGACTGTCCTAAACCCTCCAATTACAACGCCTCTGACTTCAGCTTTGTCCTCTTGGTTCTCGATACAGAATCGATGAAGATCTGCTAGTGCCTCAGTCACTCCGATGTTTGAGAGTACATCTAATGCGTATGCATGGGCTTGTTCATCAATCGTGCCCTCAGGCGTTGGCGGTCTCTTCTTGAATGGGTTGAACATTGTTGTCTGCGCCCCTTTGGATAATGGCCAATAGGTGTGGAAATTAGTTTTTGATCTGGCACTCTTAAAATAACCCGTTATGGGATAATCCTAAAAGGGGATTAGTTGGGTTACCGCAAATTGATGCGGAATATCACCCAATGCCCTCATCCCTCCATACGGAACGGTATGAACTATTTCGTCAGCTACTGATTGAGTACCGGAAAAATGCTGGTCTCACGCAGACAGACGTGGCTAACGCCCTTTCAAAGCCCCAATCATTTGTCAGCAAATATGAAAAGGGCGAACGACGAATAGACCTTTTGGAATTTTTGGATATTTCTGCTGCAATAGGTTTTGAGCCTCAAAAGTTTATTGATCGGATACAAAGTCTGTAGCGTTCGAGTAATGTGATCGAGTGCTAAATTTTCTAATAAAAAACCTCTCTTAATCCATCACAAAACTCCATGACGACCATCTAATCTAGCAGGTCGATTACGTCCCTAACGTTCAAGTGCGTGTAACGTTGCACGCTCCTAACATCCCTATGCCCACTTACCATCATAATCTGGGCCTGATTGAAGCCCTTTTTGGCAACCTCAGTAATACGCGTATGCCTAAGCTGGTGTAGCCTGACATCTTCATCCAAGCCAACGGCCCTACGTGCCCGTCTAACGGCCGTAGAGACGCTATGCGGGGTTATGGGGTACAATCTTCCTCTGGTCCATTGCAACGACTCAGTGACTCTCTCAGGAGCTCCACGGCTCTCTTGGTAAGTGGGACTGAGCGATCTCCGGTCTTGCCATCGATAACGGATAATATGCGCTCGTCTAAATAAAGATGCTTGGAACAGAGCTTTACAATTTCTCCTCGTCGCATGGCCGTCTCGTATGCGAGTTCAACAATTTCCTGCATCAAGGGTGGCAATGCTGATAACAGAAGATGCAGCTCATCCGGTCTTATAACTTTATTCCGGGGCTTGCTCGTTGGTGGCATCGGTACGCCTTGGCAGGGGTTCGGGTATTCCACTTCATCCAGAACCAACTCGCGATACGCACAACGGTAAATACGGGATATCAACTGTATATCGTCTCTAACCGTAACAGGCTTAACGACCTTCAAACGCATTAGACGATAATCGTTTATGATGTCTCGTGTGATCTTGGAGAGACTGTCAGGCAGGATGCCAGCCAAGACATGAACACGGTCTGTGATGTATTTATAGGACGGCTTATCGATTAATGCTCTATTGCAATAGATTAAACCGATATCTAAGAAGGTTATGGATTTCTTCTTTTCAGATCGGGCTTCTAGCTTCCCTGCCCATTGCCCCGCTTGGGCTCTAGTATCAAATGTTGCTGATCGAGACTTTTCCCCAGCTAGTCTTACTTGAACATTCCAACGTTGGCTGGTTTTTAACTGACGGTAGGTAGCCATTTCATATTATCCCTTAACACTGGTTACACAGTGAAAAGGGCTGAAACCCAAGGTGAGCTTTACCTAGGTGCCGTTGACATCGAGGGGGTCACTGGTTCAATCCCAGTCGTGCCCACCATGTGAAAACCCTCGGGAAACCGGGGGTTTTTGCTTATCAAATCAACCATTCTCGATCTTGATTCTAGCCTGATTTTCGCACTTTTCTAGTTCTCAACTGTGAAATCGTAAACGAGGTCGCCAGAGCCTGCGGCTCGCTGTGTCTCTCCCGATGAGCTGCGCGTCTCAATCAGGTATTTGATTAGAAAATTCTGACGATAAATCGAGACCTGGAGACAGGGGATGGAGGGGCTTTCTAATGCCATCGAACGTTATCGCAGTTGGCGGCGGTGAGGACGACATCTATTCCTTTTTGAGTGCGCCGCTTATCACCTGGCTGGTCGATAACATCGGCCACCACGTAGATTTCATCAAACGCAAGAGCCTCCGAGGCGTTGAGGAAACGGTGCTGGTTGCAGATGCATGCGGTGTCGAAAACGGTGACGCTGCCGGTCTATCACTTACAGACGACGCCTTTTTTCCGATGTGGGGGCCAGCCCGGGCGTTGTCGCAGACAGATGACGCCGTGCGCGATATTCCTATATTTTTTGTTGGGAGCATCAACGAGATGGAACCTGTCGAAGCTTACCGGACAAAGGCAAGCGGAGGTGACCCAGTGCTTGGGGAAGTCTTCGACGTGGTTATCGAACGTATGATCGACGACACCGGCACGCTTGATGCCTTCAGCGTCGCTCGAGAGGAAGCCTTAAAATTCGAGCGCGAATCTGGTGCTGCTAAGATATTCAGAGTGGTTGACCAGATGCTGCGCAAAAAGCGACGAAAGAATGCGATCCAGACCTTCCGGCGGATTCCAATTACGATATACGGTCAGGTTACGGACCCGGAAATTCTAACGCAGGAAAACGTCACATGCGTTGGCCCATCGTATATGGGTGCGGTAATGGTAGAAACACGCAGGGCCCAAATATTACTAGGTGATTTCGCCAATTTTGTCGGCGGCGTGGAGTTGCGCCCGTCGATTGCAATTGCCAACGGGTGTGTGTTCGCCGGCGAGGAGAATACGTACTTTCGTGAGCATTTTCCGAATAGCTCATTTATCAGTACGTTGTCTGAAAACCGCGATGTCGAGACACGGGTCAGCGATATCCTCGCAGACAAAGACCTTATGGTGGAAATGGACCGTCAAGCGGGCACCATCTATAATAAAATGCGTAATACCCCCCCGCGCTTTATTCAGTAGCATTCGCACGATTACAATTAGGATTCAAATCTCACACCTATTTGGCCTTTGTTTCGGCTTTGAGCCCCTTCTTTAGACGGGGCTGTAAACGCCTTCAGGGTCAGTCCGTCGAGGCTCATATGGGGTCTTCATGATTTTAGTCACTTGAGCCAAGCGGCGGGCGTCGCGTCGCGCGCATGCAACATGCGTCGCATAAACCTTGAGCCGGTTTGCCACAGTTCTATATATTCAGACGATACCCGACGCCTTTGAGCGTGATGATGACGTGTGGTTTCTTTGGGTCGGCTTCAATTTTCTGGCGAAGCCGGCTGATGTATGTGTCGATGCTCCGGTCGAGGGGCGTTTCGTGAATGTTACTGACGGCTTCTAAGAGTGTGCTTCGTGTCACGACATGCCCGGGACGCCGTGCCAAGGCGGACAGCACCAGAAATTCTGAGTTGGTCAGGTTGATGGTTTCGCCCGTCGCGTTCGTCAGTTGGCGACTGTTGTAATTCAACACCCACCCCGCAAAACGCACCTCGTCGATGGTCGAATTTAACGGGTTTGCCGCGCGTTCGTCGCCTTGCGTATCTGGGAACAGAATATTGCGCATTCGAATCAATAGTTCCTGCGGATTAACCCCTTTGGAAACATAGTCGTTGGCGCCCATCTCCAGAGCGGCGATCCGCTGTGCATTTTCGCTGCGCGCTGAGAGCACGAGGATGGGGACAGAACTGAAGGCGCGGAGCTTGCGGATGACGACGAGGCCGTCCTCGTCCGGCAATCCTAAATCGAGCAATATGAGGTCCGGCGGCTCGTTGCTCGCCAATGTCAGGCCGTGTTGCGCGGACGTTGCGGTCGATACGCGATATCCGGATTTTTCAAGAAACGTCGATAAAAGGTCGAGAATGATCATCTCGTCCTCGATCATTAGGATATGCGTCGACAATTTTATTGTCCTTAACTAATTGAAAATAAGCGATTTTTATTACGCGCCCGAAACTCGATAGCATATTGTCAGGTTCAGTCAGGTTTTGTCGAGACCGCCGTCAATTTCAGGTCAGGTTTAAAGCGCATCTTCCGATCAAGCCAATAGCGGCCATACGTTGATCGAGAGTGAAGATGACCAAATTTAAAAACTCGTTTCGCACCGCAGCCCTGGTTTTCGCGACGCTTGCTGTCGTCATGACCGTCGGCGCAGTTGCAGAGGCCCAGACACGTGGCCTTCACGGCGCGCACATGAAGGTCGAAATTTCTACCAAGTGCGAAGGTGACCGGGCGGTGTTTACAATCCATAACGCCGGCACCCGTTGGCAAGAGACCGGCGAGATCATCATCATCTCGGAAATCGAAAAGAAAATTATCGTCCGCCGTAAGATATTGTTCGCAAAAGGGCAAGTTGCGCGTTACCGGATTCCGCTCGTTCAGAAACTTGGTGTCACGAGCGCACAAAGCGCCATCCAAATTTTCGTGACGTCCGCGGTGTCGTCGACAACGTCCGTTGCCAAAGCCCGGCTCGAATGCGCCTAAATCGGCGGCGATCATTGAGAGCGATGGTGCGGAATCCCGGTGTCTACACAATTTAGTATGAAGGTTCAGTGAGATGGCGATTTTTGAAGCAGATTATGAGGGTGCGATTATCTCGCATGAGACCGAAATCAGCCCGGCGCTTTTGGAGGCCTATGACGTTTGGCTGCGCCTCAAGGGCGATGATAAATTGCCGACATGGAAGACGGAGCACTTCCTTGCGTTTCCAAGTCATTTTCTCCGTTCTGCCGTGCTGGTGGTTCGAGAAGCGGAAATCAACGATTTCAGAATTGTTTACTGCGGCAGTGGCTGGGCTTCTGCCGGGGCGCGTGATTTTACGAACGCGTTGGTCTCGACCATTTCCCCTATGACAGTTGCCGTAAAAGCACATGCGGAACTCGCCGAGGTGATCGCATTTGCGTGTCCAATGAAAATGACCACAAACATTCGCAGCCGTTCCGAGGGAACCTTGCACTATGACAAATTGCGCATGCCTTTTCTTGATAGTGATGGTGACACCAGATTTGTGCTGACACTCGAAGAGCCGAAAACTTTCCCTGATAAGTATTTTGATATTTGGTCGCGGACATCCGGCGCTGAAAACGAAAGAGCCATGGTCATTTGATGGGCAAGGGCGAAAACGTGACGTCGATGTTATGCGGCTTCAATACGGGGCGGCGATTTAGGTTTTATCTGTCGCTATGACGCAAAAACCTCAACAGGCCGTTGTCAGAAATATCGAGTAACTATTTAAGAGCCGAGTTTCACGAGTGAAACAAACGGTGAGCCTTTATTCATACGATTAATGCGATCCCACCACTATTTCTCCGAGTAGATGGACAATCAACTGGTTCAGTTGTATTTCTCGAATGCGTATTGTGGTATCTTAGCCATGACCATTTGCAGAATTTTTGGTTGGGGCGGCTGTGCGCCTTTGTGATGCCTGGTCGAGAGTGTTGCTGAGTGTGAGAAACTACGACTTTTCATCAATCCGCGTGCTGATCGTCGATCGAAACGCCTTTATGCGTCGTGTGCTGCGGAGTATCCTCCGCACCTTCAGTGTGGGTGCCATTTTGGACGAGCGCCACATGGAGACCGCGTGGGATACGCTTCAGTCGACGCAACCGGATATGGTGTTCTTGGATTGGTCGCCGTCGTTTAACGGTCTTGCGATGCTCAAGCGCATTCGCAACGACAAAGGGAGCATGAATCTTTTTGTCCCGGTGATTATTACGTCTTCGCTGACCGAGCCGGATTCCGTCATAGAGGCACGCGATGCGGGGATGACCACGTTCATCGCGCGACCGTTTTCACCGAAGTTGGTCTATGATCGCATGTGCACGGTCATAGAATATCCAAGGGCGTACGTGCGGTCCGACGATTTTTTTGGTCCGGATCGACGTCATCGTAACATCGCCGTTGAAAACGACCGACGCAAGGGTGACCCCGAAGCCGAAGACAAAAAGTGAGCGCAGAAGATTTCGCAGCAGAGATCACGTGCCTTGCGGATGACTTTGAGTAAGCACTGGCGGCGCGTCGGACAAAGATCGATATTGATCAAACCAGCCCATTGATGCGCCAACCATCCCATGGGGATGGCCGGCGCATCAATAAAGGTGTCGTTTTTGTCGTCTTTCGGCGTCAGAAGGTTCGGATTTCGCCGGGCTGCATGACGACCAAATTGGTATCAAAGTCGCCAAGCGCGGCCTTGAATTCTTCCGGCGTGCCTTTCAACGGCGGGAACGTGCCATAGTGCATCGGCACCACGGTTTTGGTCTTCAGCAAGTTCTTTACCGCATACGCTGCGTGCGCCGGGTCCATGGTGAAATGGCCACCGATCGGCAGCATCGCGACGTCGGGCTTATAGTATTCGGCGATAAATGCCATGTCGGCGAAAACGCCCGTATCGCCGGCGTGATAGAACGTCATGCCGTCATCTAATTTGATGATGTAGCCTGCAGGCTCACCGCCCGGGTGCATGGTCTCTTTGCCGTCGGCGTCTTTATAGCTGACGTCCGAACTGTGCTCGGCATGCACCATCGTAACGGTGATGCCTTCGACCGGCGTGACCGGACCGGATTTATTGAACCGAATCATTTGTTTATAATCGAGCCAACCCAACGTTGCGAAGGTGCGGCCCATGTCGGCGTTAATCAGGACTTTGGCGCCGGTCATCTCTGCGAGTTTGACGGTATCACCGACGTGGTCGCCGTGACCGTGGGTGACGAGAATCACATCGACCTTGCCGATTTTGGCCAGATCTTTGTGCTCAGCCGGGGTCTTTGGGTTCTTGGTGATGAACGGATCGATGACGATCACCTTGCCGCTGGCGGAGGTGATTTTGAACGCCGATTGACCGAACCATTGCACTTCTGCGGCCGACGCCGGGGCGGCAGCGAGCACGCCGACGGCCAGCACGGATGCCGGTAAAAAGCTGAAAAATTTACGGAACATGGCATTTCTCCCTGTGGATGCCTGAATATTTGATCGTCGCAGATTTCCCTGCGCTTACGAGATGTGGGGAGAGCAAGGTGCCACGTCCATAAAATAATGTCGCCCACGCCTTTTAGCGCTGCCTTTGGCATGGTTGATAAGGATGTGCTTGGCGTTCAAGCTACCGAACCCTACATACCTACTATGTCACCTATTCAACTGATCGCGTATGCGTTGCCGGCGCTTGCGTTGGCGATGCCGACAATCCCGGTCTACATCTATTTGCCGAGCTTCTATGCCACTGAAGTAGGCCTAGGCCTGGGCACGGTGGGCGGTGTGCTGTTGGCGGCCCGGATGTTCGATACCGTGTCAGACCCGATTGCCGGCTACGTTTCAGACCGGTTGCGCTGGCGATGGGGGCGGCGTAAGCCGTTGATGATGATCGGCGGCGTGATTGCCGGCTTGGCGATGCTGGGGCTCGCGCATCCGCCTGCGGGTGCCGGGGCCGGATATTTGCTGGGCCTTGCCGTCACCCTTTATGCGGGCTGGACGTTGGTGATCATCCCCTACACGGCCTGGGGGGCCGAGTTGGTCAGCGGCTACGACGCCCGCTCACGAGTCACCGCAGCGCGCGAGGGGACGATGCTTGTCGGTATTTTGCTGGCCTCGACTATCCCGGTGGTGTTGGGCGATGCCGCGACGCCATCCAGTGGCGACGGTGGGGATCTGCAGGCCATCGCCTGGGCGGCGGTCTTCATCGGTATTCCGGCGTTCTTTGTGATTGCGGTGAAAGTGCCGGACCCGTTACCGACGCGTGCGCCCGCGCCGTGGCGCGTGCGGCCGGATGAATTTCGTGCCGCGTTTAAAACCATAATCGCCAACAAGCCGTTTTTGCGGCTGTTTAGTGCGTGGTTCGTCAACGGACTCGCCAACGGGCTACCGGCAGTCTTGTTTCTTTTATATATGGAGCACGCCCTCAATATCGGCGCCGATGACCGCCCCCTGTATATTTTGGCATATTTTCTGCCGGGCGTGCTGGGTGTGCCGGTATGGGTCTGGCTCAGCCGTCATAGCGATAAGCATAAAGTCTGGTGTGGGGCGATGCTGATGGCATCCGCAGCATTTGCTGTGGTGCCGTTGATTTCGCCTGACCAAATCTGGATATTCTTGATGGTATGTATCGTGACCGGTGCGACGCTCGGTGCCGATCTTGCGTTGCCGCCGTCGATGCAAGCCGACGTCGTCGATTATGACCGTCTGAAAAACAAAGGAGACCGTACCGGGATCTACTTTGCGCTTTGGGGCATGGCGACCAAGTTGGCGCTGGCGTTGTCCGTGGGGATAGCGTTTCCCGCCCTCGACCTCGCAGGTTTCGATCCCGATGCCGACGCGCCGGATGCGGTTTGGGCGTTGATCGTGATCTATGCGCTTGTTCCCGTCGTACTAAAGCTGATTGCGGTGGCGATTGTCGCGAAGTATCCGATCGGTCGGGTGCGCCAAGAAACTATTCGCCGCCGCCTAGCTGCAATTTCATAAGGGATGACACGGCTGTGCAAAATTTAAGACGCTCTTTTGCTGCAATCGCCATGTTGCTCTTAATTGGACTAGTGACGGGGTGTTCCATGAAAGCATCTGATTTCGACGGTACAGAACCGCGATTCCGTATTGAAGAATATTTCTTAGGCGAAACAAAAGCCTGGGGCATTTTTGAAGACCGGTTCGGTAACCTGCGTCGTCAGTTTGTGGTCGACATTACCGGCACCATGGAGGGCGATGAGATTGTCCTTGATGAACGTTTCCAATATGCCGACGGTGAGACCGATCAGCGCATTTGGCGTATCCGTAAATTGAATGAGCATACTTACGAAGGCAAAGCCGACGACATCATCGGTGTGGCCACCGGTGAAAGTTACGGCAATGCGCTCAACTGGTCTTACGATATGGACTTGGCGATCGGCGATTCATCGCTGCGGGTACATTTTAACGATTGGATGTTTCTGCAACCGGACGGCGTGGTTTTGAATCGGGCCAAGGTTTCTAAGTGGGGGATCGCGATCGGCGAAGTGACGTTGTCGTTCAGCAAGGCGGATGCTGCAGTTCAGACGTCAATCAAGGCGTTTCCGCAACACTCAGCTTTCGACGAATTACGCCAAGTAGCCACCCGATAACCGGAAAGCGTTCGTAAAGACCGCCGGCCGCATCCCAAAAATCCACGTGCTCGATCAATAAGCCTGCTTCATTGAAGGTCAACCGGCTGGCGCCGTCGATCGCCCAAGGCTTGCCCATCAAGGTGCCGCCGAGCGTCCAAGTGATCACGGTCACCGGGCCGTCACTGAGTTGTTCATGGATATCAAATGTGAAATCACTGACCTGCTCAAACATATCGGCATAGATCGCCTGCATGTCGGCGAGGGTGTTGACGTCGTTGAAGGGGTCTTTGAAATGCACATTCGGCGCAATGTGTCGCGCCATTTCATTTAGATTTTCTGGCGTGATACGTCGCAAAAAGCCGCAATAATCTGGGTTTTGAGCGTCAATACTCACGCTTAGTCGCCTTGCGGACGTTGGCGCGCAATCTCTGTATCGGTCCCGATACTCCCGCTCCGTACGCCCGGCATCGGCCCGCATTGCACGCAGCGGTATTCGATCATCGTGCCGTCGGTGCCGGGGAAGCGCATTTTAATCCAGCGCCCAGCGGCGTCATACCAAACCTCCGTCTGCAAATCACCCTGGTACACATAGTGCGTCGCCTGGCGTTCAGCCCCGCCCGTAACAACCGTCGACGCGCCTTTATTTTCGATGCGTACATTATTGATGCCGCCGGTGATCGTGTTGATCACCTTCGTCGACCCCAGCACGCCGGCATTCCAATGCGTTGTCGGATAAGTCTGACCGTTCACCATTTCAACTTTCGAACCATTTTTGACCGAAAGCGCATAGCCGGTACGTGAAACATTGATCTCGGTGATATCGCCGTCGTCATCTGTGCGGGCATTGAGGGATATGAGTTGTCCGTTTTTCCAACGCTCGTGCGACGTATAAAGATATTCGTAAACTGTGAGTGCCAGCACTTTTATTTTCACATCAAAGCGGGTTTCCGCGACTACAGCGTCGCCGTCGCGGCGGAATGTGATATGATGCTGGCCGACGCGATCCCCTTTCCGGTAAACGTCAAAAACGACGTCCGGTCCATATAACTGCAAGGGGTCGATGGTGTTCGCCCTCGCTGAAACGGATTGAGGCATCGCAACCACGGTCGCCCCGGCGATCAGCCCAGCGCACAACGCGGTCCGAAGGGACGCTGGCGATTTAAATTCGTATTTTTCTTTGATCATGTTCATGCTCAGTATACGCAGCTTTCCCGATATTGGATTGCCCTAAAACAAATGCTTTTATACACAATCGCGTCAAGCTTCCGATAAAGGATCCATACCATGCCGCAAATAAACCCAGATAGTGCATCCATTCCGCACACAGCCGCCTGGTTGGGCGGGTTTGGCTTGTTGCCGTTTGTGGTCGGCGCGGTGCTGTCGAATATCACGGTGACGGCGGATTTTGGGCATTGGTTCATTATCGGCTACGGCGCTATTATTTTGTCGTTCCTGGGGGGCATTCAGTGGGGTGTCGCCTTGTCTGCGCGTAGGCCTGGATCGGTTGCGTATGTCGTCTCCATCGTCATCTCTCTGGTCGGCTGGGCCGCCACATTTTTGGCCCCACCGTTGTCATTTATCGTATTGGGGAGTGGTTTTTTGGCCGCCCTGGCGTTCGATGCGCTCGCTGTAATGATGTTCGGTCTGCCAGGTTGGTTTTTACGGTTACGATTTATGCTCAGCCTTGGCGTACTAATTGCCATAGGCCTCGCCGCGATGCCGTTTCTGAATTGAGCGCGTCCGGGCGTATTGCATCCTATTTTATCACGCGCTGTCGGATTCCTTGATGAGGCGTTTCGCAGGTAGGGTGAAACGCGCGGTCGTGCCATGGCCTGGCGTACTCGCCAATCTAAATTCACCGCTATGAAGCTCGACGATGGATTTTACGATTGCGAGACCCAATCCCGTGCCTTCGTGATCTCTGGTTTGGCTGTCGGCCACTTGAATGAAAGGCTGCTGTACGCGCGCCAAATCATCTGGCGCGATGCCGATGCCGTTATCGCGCACTTCGATTGCAACATCGCCATTCGGCACCAACCCAGCCGTAATCCGAATTTTGCCGCCAGAGTGGGTAAATTTCAGGGCGTTGGACAGCAGGTTTAATAGCACTTGGCGAATTTGCCGCTCGTCGGCGCGTACCCGCGGCACGTTCGGATCAATTCGGTCAACAATTTGAATGCCGGCTGAATTCGCCCGCTCTGCCGTCAGCCCAAGCACACCAGCAACGATTGCCGCGATATCGACATCGGTTTCTTCAAGCTCCATCTGGCCGGATTCGATCCGTGAGAGATCAAGGATGTCATTGATCAATTCCAAAAGATGCGAGCCGGCACTTAAGATATTGCTCAAATATTCGCGCTGGTTTTTATCTGCGATATTCCCTTGCGTGCCGGATAACAGGCTATCGGAAAAGCCGATGATGGAGTTTAGCGGCGTTCGTAATTCATGTGACATGTTGGCAAGGAAGCTCGATTTCGCACGGTTGGCAGCCTCGGCCTGATCGCGTGCTTTACGATAGGCTTCCTCGACTTTGACCCGCTCAGTGATGTCGGTTTCAATGCCGCCGATGCCGATCAGCGCACCCTCGAAATCGATGATCGGAAACTTCGCAGTCATGAAAATCGTGTTGTTTATATTTTCTTCGTGCACCACCAGACGGCCGGATTTTAAGACCTCTTTGTCATGTGCTACAAATGAAGTGCCTAAGGAATCGCAGAAGACTTCTTCAGACGTTTTGCCCAAAAGATCTTTCGTTTCATAGCCGTAAACTTCTGTGTAACGACGGTTCACCAGAATGAACCGCAAGTCGCGGTCCTTGAAATAGATTGGTGCCGGTGAGTTATCTAAAAGGTTGATTATTTGTGCCTGGCTGAGCTTAAGCGCTTCGGCGCTTCGGCGTTCGGCATCAATGTCGGTAATCATGCCCGTCATGCGCACGCACCTGCCGGTGTCATCTATGATGATGCGTCCAATCGTGCGAAACCACCGATATTCGCCGTCGGGCATGCGAAAGCGATGCACGCTGACATAGGGTTTATCAGGATCTGCAATGTGCACTTCAAGCAGGCGTCGGTGCGTTGGATAGTCATCCGGGTGAATCAATCGGCTGATTTCTCTAAGCGTCAATTTTTCACGTTCGTCTTCGTTCAAGCCCATCATTTTGGCGAACGCGGGGGATGCATAGAAACCGTCGTTACGGATATCCCAATCCCATATACCCGCATGTTGCGATGCGAGCGCGAACCGTTCTTCGCTCTCGGCGAGGCGCCGCTCAGACATTCGCTGTTCGGAAATGTCCGTATACAAGGCGGCAATTCCCGCACGCCCATCGGCAAGCGTGATCGGGAATTTTTTCACCAACCAATCGACATCCCTCCCGTCTATGCCTTTGAGCGCGATGTGGAACACACGAGGTGCGCCGTTGGCGAGGACATCGCGGTCACTCCATTCCACTTTCTCTGTTAGTTCGTTCGGCCAGATTTCGTCGGCCGTGTGTCCGCGTAACGAAGCGATATTTTGGCCAAAGCAATCGGTAAATGCTTTGTTGACGTATATATAATATCCCGCCGCATTTTTAATCATCAGCGGGGTCGGGGAGGCCTCGATAGCATTCTTGATTAAGGGTGCGAGGTCATTAGGCCGTGCCGGTTCTGAAGGTCGCATGAGGCTGACTGCCATGACCAATGCTAAGGCCAGACTGGCGACCACAAGACCGGTCTCGCCCGTAGCTGATGACGGCACGGCACCGACCAACACGGCAACACTACGCACGGCAAGCGCAGCAGCGCCGGTTCCGACAAGTGCCGGTACGATGCCTTGCTTGCGTTGCCAGATAGCTGCGCCAACCACGCCGCTTTGCAGGCAAAGCGCAACCGCGGTGACCCATAGGCTTAGCATGGTGCAGCGTGCATCAAGTTATCCAAATCGCATGAACAATTATTAATGCCCAGGACATGCACTCGTAATGTCCGATGGCCTATGTGTGTTGAGTGAAGATGCATACGTCATCTCAGAAAATTAAGGAAATAGCCATGCAAACACCTAATGCAACTCTGCGCCCTCGCAAAGTGCCGGCGCCGAAGTTTCCGACAAACACGCTGGCGCGCCGTACCAAGCGCTTGGTCTGTGCCAGCACGCTGATGTTGGGCGCAGGCGCAATTGCCGTCGGTGCGATCTCGAGTCCAAGCAGCCAAGCAATCGCAGCACAATCTACCGGCGCGAGCAAGACCACAACGGAAACACTGCAGCGCGCGATGCCGGCGAGTTTTGCTGACGTTGTCGACAAAGTCTCGCCTGCGGTGGTCAACATTCAAGTCACGTCACGGGTTACGCCGACCTTGACCGACATGCCTGCCGTGCCTGGAAATATGCAGGAATTCATGGAGCGATTTTACAATGCGCCGGATGCTCGCGGTCAAGGTATGCCGCAGCAGCGTCAAGAAGCACCGACCCGGGTTGGTGCAGGATCGGGATTCGCGATTGATGCAGAAGGCCACATCGTCACGAACGAACACGTCATTCATAATGCCGAAGAAATCACCGTGACTTTCAAAGACGGCACCAGCGCGAAAGCTAAGCTGATAGGTAGAGACGATAAAACTGATCTTGCGTTGTTAAAGGCCGACGTTAAAGGCCCTGTCCCGTTTGTCGAGTTCGGCAAATCCGATGACGTGCGGGTCGGCGATTGGATTGTCACCGTCGGCAACCCTTTCGGGCTCGGTCATTCAGTGAACGTCGGTGTGGTGTCGGCACGGGGTCGCACCATCGGTGCCGGTCCCTATGACGACTTCTTGCAGATTGATGCGCAGATCAACCGGGGTAATTCGGGCGGACCGGCGTTTGATGTGCAAGGTAATGTGGTCGGCGTGAACGCGGCGATCTTCTCGCCGAACGGCGGCAACGTCGGTATCGGCTTCGCAATCCCTTCTGAAATCGCGCAAAAAGTCATTGCCGAACTGATGTCGAACGGCGTTGTTGAGCGGGGCTGGTTGGGTGTTAGCATTCAACCGGTGAACGAAGACATCGCCGCGAGCGTCGGCCTCAAAAAAGCCGAAGGCGTGCTGGTTGCCGAAATCAACGACGATAGCCCAGCGGCAAAGGCCGGGTTGAAAGCCGGTGACGTCATCGTTGCCGTGGGTGATGAGCGGATCGAAACGCTGCGCGAATTGCCCCGTGTAATTGCAGACATTAAGCCGGGTGCGCGTCAGCCGCTTACGATCTGGCGTGACGGAAAATCCCGCGCGTTGACGGTCGAGATCGGTCGCCAGCCTACATCGGATCAAGTTGCCGGTGCGGTCGATGCGGTCTCACCCGTCGAGGCCGAAATTGGGCTCGCGATGAAGTCACTTGATGCGGAAACGGCAAAGCAGTTGGGTCTTAAAGAAGGCACATCCGGTGTCGTCGTGGTTGCCGTTAAGCCGGGCAGTCCGGCGGCTGAAAAGGGCCTGCAAAGCGGCGACGTGTTAACCCAAGCCGGCGGCAAGGCGGTCTCTTCGCCGGCGGATGTGAACGAACAGTTCGCGGCTGCAAAGCGCGCCGGTAAGACCTCGGTGTTAGCGCTGATAAAGCGCAGCAGCGGACAAAGGTTTATCGCACTCCCGGTCGGTGCTGCGTAAAGACGCGGCATCCTCCCTGGGGCCGGGCGATCTCTCCCCCAGAGCCATGCTCGGCCCCGCCTCCCCCAAACTGCCCGTTCATCAGCCGCGCTGGTTGTTGAGCGGGCATCTTTTTTTGAAACACGCATGCGCGGGGGTGGCGATGACCTTCAATCCACCGTAAATAAGAGAGGACCAAAGGAATGAACATGCGGATACTGATTGTTGAAGACGATTTGGATGCGGCATCTTTCCTGGCGAAGGCGCTGGGTGAGTCCGGTCATATCGTCGATACCGCGGCCGACGGCGAAGAAGCGCTCGGCATCGCCAGCGACGTCCATGACGTTTTGATCGTGGACCGCATGATGCCTAAGCTGGACGGTCTGGCGCTGGTTGAGAAGCTGCGCGATATGGGGAGCGTTACGCCGGTTTTGTTTCTAAGCGCGTTGGGTAAAGTCGATGATCGGGTCGCGGGCCTCAAGGCCGGTGGCGATGATTATTTGGTCAAGCCGTTCGCCATGGCCGAATTGTTGGCGCGGGTCGAAGCATTGGGCCGTCGAAAGGGCACGCCTGAAACGCAGACGGTGCTGACGTGCGCAGACCTGGAAATGGATTTGATCAGCCGCGACGTGAAACGCGCCGGCTTGAAGATCGACCTGCAACCGCGCGAATTCAAACTGCTCGAATATCTGCTGCGCAACGCCGGGCGCGTGGTGACCCGGACCATGTTGCTGGAAAACGTTTGGGATTATCACTTCGATCCGCAAACCAACGTGATCGACGTTCACATCAGCCGTTTGCGGGGTAAGATCGACAAGGATTTTGATCACCCGCTATTAGAAACAGTGCGCGGTGCCGGGTACCGCTTGCATGCGCCTGATTAGCCTCCGCCTTATCCGCACGTCTTGGTTTCGTATGGCAGCCGCCTATGCGCTGCTGTCTTTGTTGTCGGTGGGGGTGCTGTTCGGTCTGTTGTACTGGAATACGGCGATCTTCGTTGCCCAACAAACCGAAGAAACCATCGAAGCCGAGCTAACGGGCTTGGCCGAACACTATCGCCAGGCCGGTTTGGCTGGCCTTACCGACGTGATCCGCGAGCGCGCGCAGGGGCAACGGCTCAGCCTGTATCTGCTGACCGACCCCTCGCGCCGTCGCATTGCCGGAAACCTCAACACTTGGCCGATACAGAGTTTGCCCGGTGATTGGGTGGATTTTGATTACCGCCGTCCAGTCGGCGACCGCATGGTCGAACATCGCGCGCACGGCCGCCACTTGGTGCTGCCGGGCGGATTTAATTTGCTCGTCGGCTATGACGTGCAAGATCAGGTGCGTTTGGAGCATCGGATGCGCACATCCATGGTGTGGATTGGCGCGTTGGCCTTGTTGCTGGCATTGGGTTCCGGATTGATGATGGCGCGGCACTGGCTGCGCAGTGTCGACAACGTCAACAAAACTGCCGGCGAGATCATGCAGGGCGATATGTCCCGGCGTGTCCCGGTGCGTGGCACCGACGATGAACTGGATCGACTCGCGCGCAACCTCAACGCAATGCTGGACCGGATCGAAGGGTTGATGACCGGGCTGCGCCAAGTGACCGATAACATCGCACACGATCTGCGCTCGCCGCTGAACCGCCTACGCTCTCGCCTCGAAGTGACGTTGATGGATAATCCTGAGAAAGAAGTCTATCGCGAAGCGCTCGGCGACACCATGCGCGAAGTCGACGACCTGCTGAAAACCTTCAACGCCTTGCTGTTGATTGGTGAGGCCGAAGCTGGGCTCGAGAAAAGCTCTCTCGAACACGTTGATTTGTCACAGCGTTTGGCTGACGTTGCGGAATTATATGAGCCGGCGGCGGAGGCAGAGGGCCTTGATCTCAAGATCGAGATTGCCGACGGATTGTTTGTGCGCGGCAATCCCAGTTTGATTTCGCAAGCGTTCGTCAATTTGTTGGACAACGCTTTGAAGTACGCGCCGAGCGGCGGCACCGTTTCAATTAAGGCTGGGCGCGGAGAGCACGATGCGCCGTGGGTTGTCGTCGCCGACACGGGGCCGGGTATTCCTGAAGTTGATAGGCAGCGGGTGTTGGATCGTTTCGTGCGACTTGAAGGCAGCCGTTCGACACCGGGCAGTGGCCTTGGGCTCGCATTGGTATCGGCAGTCGCAAAACTGCATGGCGCGTGTCTTGAGCTTGATGACAACAAACCTGGGCTGATCGTGCGGCTCGGTTTCCCGGCAGTTGACCCGCGCGGACCTTAATTTGCCGTTCCCGATAGGCCAAAAAGATTGCGCCGGCGGTGATGGTCGCCGCACCCACGAGATTGAGTGGCCCCGGCACCACCGCAAACACCGCAAAATCATAAAGCGCTGCGAACACGAACGTCGCATAAAAGAACGGGATCACATAACGGGCGCGTCGTCACGATCCTGTTCACGCAGCCGTTTCCATCACGCGTTGCCGATGGCGATGCAGACTTTGCCGAAATGTGCGCCAGACGCCAGATGCCGATACGCATCGGCGGCCGCCTCGAACGGAAATACTTTGTCGACCACCGGCGTCATCTGTGCGGCGGTGATCGCATGGTTCATGCGAATCATATCGTCGCGGGGACCGACCGTGACGCCTTGCAGGCGCACGTCGCGGCTGACGATAAACGGCAACAACACGTTGCCCGTGGTGGCCCCGGACAAAACGCCGATCAGGCTGAGCGTGCCGCCCGGACGTACCGCGATCAGCGATTGCTTCATGGTCTCGGTGCCGCCCAGTTCGATCACATTGTCGATGCCGTCGCCGCCGACAAAGTCTTTGGCGGCTTGGCCCCAGGCCTCAACATCGCGGTAGTTGATGCCGTGATCTGCACCCAGCTCTTTGGCGCGGGCGAGCTTTTCGTCGGACGACGATGTGACAATGACCCGTGCGCCGGCGATCTTTGCGAACTGCAACGCAAACAACGATACGCCGCCGGTACCTTGTGTCAGGATCGTGTCGCCGGGCTGCACGGCGCCCAAGCGCACGATGGCTGACCATGCGGTCAGTCCCGCGCAGGTCAGCGAGGCCGCTTCCGCATCAGACAGGTGCGCGGGTGTCGCCACCAAACCACTTTCGGGGAAGACGCGATATTCCTGCAGCATACCGTCGACGGCGCGCCCTGTGTCGCTCTCCATGGCGCGTTCGGATGCACGACCGGCGGGCCAATCTTGGAAAAAGCACGCCGTCACTCTGTCGTCGACTTTGAAGTCCGTGACGCCATTGCCGATTGCTTCGACCGTGCCTGCGCCGTCCGAAAGCGGCACCAGGTCTTTTTGTTTCTGCCGGGATCGATAGCCGCCTTTGGCGATCAGCAGGTCGCGGTAATTCAGCGAGGCGGCGCCCAGTTTCACCAATACTTGGCCAGGGCCGAGCGTCGGTACAGGACGGTCGACGAGGCTAAGGGTGTCTGGTCCGGATGTGGTTTTGAAGGCCATGGCCCGCATGATGTCTGTCTCCAACGGATGCGTGGTTTTGACATCATAAAAGCCTGCGGCGCGGCGCTTGGCAATGCGCGCACCACGTTGTTAGGACAAATAGCCCTTCGTCTTGTTCGACGGGCACGGCGCTTTGTAGATGGTCTTGCCGTGGTGGTGGAGGTTGATCCATATGCGATTGTCACCGTTCAGCCATTCATAAACCCAAGCATCCTCGGGTGGGCAGGCGAGTTTCAGATACGAATAGCGAATCCGCTCGCTGCGGCTGCGGATCACCTGCGCATGGTCAAACCGCGGGACCTGCACGTCGACGACCACCGCCTTGCTCTCGTCGATGTAAATTTTCGTGGCCCGCCAGCCTTCACGCGGCGGGTTTTCGTCGACATAGTTCTTTACCGCGACGGCGGCAACCTGCAGTGCCTCGTCATCCGACATTTCTTCGGCGAAGTGTGCCATGGTTGCCAAGATCGTGCCGGGTACAAGTAAGGCGATCAGCAGGCTGGTGAAAAACCAACGTCTGGCTCGGATACTGTCTGAAATCCACATGGTGTCGTCCCTTTCCCTTCGGTAGCCCCGCTGCCTATGCCGCTCTTCGGTCGGCCTTAGGTCGGTAGCTTTGCGTCCCGTCGTCGCCGACGGTTTGCCGGTTCGTGGGTTCGGCGTTGTGTGGCTTCCGAACCTCAATAGCCATAATGTACCCGAAACAACCTTTTTTGACTGTGCGCTTGATCACTGTGGCGATCTACAAAGATCGATTCTAAGTATTTGTTTTAAAATAATAATTTATACATTTAATAAAAATATATTTCTGAAAATATCATAAAAGGTTCAGTGTTGAACTAAAATTCACCGTTTACAGGGCTTACGACAAGACCGATTCGAGGCCGTTCAAGAACCGATTCGCATCGTTTATATCGTTAAAGATATATGGGCTCACCCGGATATGACCGCCACGTGCGCTGACGTAAATCCCAAGTGCATCCAGCTTAGGCACAGTCTCTGCCGGAAAGCCACCATCGCGTCTCAATGTGATGATATGCGGGCAGCGTGCCCGGGCCGGGGCGACGTTCAGGCCGAGTGCTTGTGCCCCGTCTGCGATATGCGCCGTGATCGGTGCAATTCTTGCGCCGATTTGCGCCGGGCCCCAGGCACTGATCTGCTGCAACGAGGCTTCGATCATCGGCAATGTGATCAGATTCAGGTACTCGCCGGCGTCATAGCGCATGGCACCTTCTGAGAAGTCATCGGTATAGCCAAGCCCACCGGTGATGCTGGCGACGCCGCCTTTATTGAATAAATGCTCTTCCAACGGCACGCCGTTTTGATGCGCTGGCGCTGCATACATCAACGACATGCCATACGGTCCGAGCAGCCATTTGTATGCGGCACACACCACGAAGTCGGCTTGGATCGCCGCGACGTCCAGCGGTTGCACGCCGATCCATTGCGTCGCATCGACGACGAACGCGGCATCAACGTCTTTCAGTGCCGCGCCGATTTTTTCCAGATCCAGCACGGTGCCGTCCACCCAATGCACTGGGGGCAGGGCGGCGATGGCCGTCTTTTCTGAGAGCACGCCCAGTACCGCCGCTGTCCAATCGTCGTCATCGGGGCTCGGCACAGTGATGATTTCAGCCCCGATCTCGGCGGCGAGTCGACGCCACGCGTAAACGTTGGATGGAAACTGACCTTCCAACAGGATGATCTGGCTGCCAGCGGTTGGGCTGAGTTGGCGGGCTGCCGTAGCGATCCCATACGAGGCTGCGGGTTGTATGGCGATGTCATGTGCCGTGGCCCCGATCAAGTCGGCAAACAGCGCGCGCACATGATGAGCCTGGGTGTAGCGCCCAGGCTCATCAATCGCCCACGGCTGCGCCTTTGCGCCGACTCCTGAGCGCCCGGCCTCAAGTGCGGCAATCGGGATCGCGGATTTCGACGCCGCATTCAAATACACGACGTCGGCTGGGATATCGAAAAGTGTGCGCACGTCTTTGGCGGCGGGGATGGTCTCAGTACATTTGTTCATGGCGCACTTTAAGCGGTGTTTTCTATATCGATCAACGTGAATGCGTATTTATCACAGTTAAGGTTTTGTCATCTGGCCTGATCGGTTAGGCTGACGTATGAGTGAAATCTGGGCCCCCCCAAAATCAAACAACAGCGATGGCGACCCGCGTCGCGTCGGTGTCGAGATTGAATTCGGCGGCTTAAATGTGGCCAAAACGTCGGCGCTGGTCGCCGAGGTGTTCGGCGGCACGCTCGAGGTGCGCTCGGCACATCGCCACATGGTTACTGGCACGCCGATCGGCGATTTCGAGATCGAGCTGGATGCCCGGGTCGTGCATCCGGGCGCTGAAGCCGACGACTTCGAGCGCGAGACCAAGCGTGTGATCGGCGATCTTTCAACCGGCTTGGTGCCCACCGAAATCGTCGGTCCGCCCGCCGGCATCGATAGCCTGACACAGTTTGATACGTTGATTACGAAACTGCGAGATGCCGGCGCCGAGGGCACCTCGGAAGGCCTGACGTCCGCCTTTGGAGTGCACTTGAACCCAGAAGCGCCGTCTTTGACGGCAGCCGATATCTTACGGATTCTCAGGGCCTATTTGTTGATGTCGCCATTGCTGCGGCGGCGGATCGGCGTGGACGCCATGCGCCGTATGCTGCCCTACGTAGATCCGTTTCCGACCAAGTATGCTAGGCGTGTCATCAATCCTGACTATGCGCCGGACATGGATGCGTTGATCGACGACTACATCGCCGACAATCCGACCCGAAACCGAGAGTTGGACATGCTGCCGTTGTTCGCGCACATCGATGAAGACCGTGTCCGCAGCCAACTTGACGACCCGCTGATCCAGGCCAGGCCGACCTATCACTACCGTTTGCCCAACACCAATCTGGAGCGACCGGACTGGGGCATCGTTAAAGAATGGAATCGTTGGGTGATGGTTGAGCGGATTGCCTATGATGATGACCGCTTGGGTCATCTGACGTCGGAATTCATGCGGCGAAATCCTGAAGAATTTTTAGCGCGCGTATCTGTGCGGCTCAGCGAGTGGTTTGACGACTTTAGTCGTTAATCGACGGTAAGCGCTGCTTTGCGGCGATGTTCGCGCCACGTGATATACGCCGTACTCGACATAATCACAGTCCCGCCGACCCAGACAAAAATGTCGGGGACTTCGGCAAAAAAGATAAAGCCGGTCAGCGATACCCAAATCAGCCGGACGAAATCGAAAGGCATCACGACGTGGGTGTCGGCTTTCCTGAGCGCTTGCGACACCGCCAGTTGTCCGCAGCCGCCCAGCAGTCCGAGTGCCACCAGCCAGCCGAAATCGGTTAAGCTCGGCCACGACCAAACGAACAATGCGGGGATTAACGCCAGCGGCGCCATTACCAACGACATGTATGTCGTGATCGTTGCCGCCGATTCGGTGCGGCCCAGGTCTTTAATGATAATCACACAGGCTGCCCAAAACACGGCGGCGGTCAGCACCAATCCATACCCCAGCCCGATTTCGACGAAGCCTGGTCGCAGCACGATCAAGGTGCCGATAAATCCAATCACGATGGCCATTACCCGACGCCAGCCGATGCGCTCTTTCAAGATTAGCACGGCAAGAAGGGTTGCGAATAAGGGGGCCGTAAACGAAAGCGCTGTCACATCGGCCAAGGGTGACAGGCTGAGTGCGGTAAAAAAGCACAACATGGCGGCAAAATTCAGCACCCCCCGCAGTGTCAGCATCCACAACCGTCCGGTCCGAAGCGGCGATGGGCCTGCGCGCACAAAAAACGGGATGACGACAAATAATGCAAATAAAAGGCGAAAAAATACCGTGACGAAAGGATGCACGGTATTCGAGACATGATGGATAATTGTATGCATTCCGGCCAGACAAAGCGTCGAAACCAGCATCCAAAGAATGCCGGTCAGATTGTCTTTGACCAGTGCCTGCGGTCCAGAAACAGGGCTGGGCGTCGGTTTTAGGTCATTTGCTCTTGGTGGTGCGGCGGACACGTGATCCCAATCTATCGTGGTGACGGCATCACACTACTGAGTCCCGGCGTGCAAGCAAGTCGGCGGCAGGGCAAAAGTCTTGGTCCGATTTACCCGGTTTGGCCGTTGACAGTGTCGGCGCTGGACCGTATGTTCCGCCCGCTTGAACGCCCCGGGGACGGCCTGGGGCGGTTTAATTTTTACGTCGGGGATCGGGTTATGAAAGTCAGGAACTCGTTGAAGTCGGCCAAGCTGCGCGAGAAAGGCTGCCGTATTGTGCGCCGTCGCGGCCGGGTCTACGTCATCAACAAACGCAATCCACGCTTTAAAGCTCGTCAGGGCTGATTTAGCGAAGTAACCGACCATCAGCCGCGCCCATGGTGACATGGGCGCGGTTTTCGTTTGTCTGAGCCCATGGTGACTTGATTCCGCCTCGGCTTGTGTGGCTTCTCGACATTCCGGAATTGTTATCACGACAACTTCGTCGCGAAGCTTCATTGTTGACCGCGAACGGTTCAATTATCCTTCCGGCATAAAGGCGCGGATGCGCCGGCTCGGAGGACACCCAATATGACGGCTCCAACGAACGCACCTGTCGATGACCGCATCGCGAAGCTACCTTGGCGGACGCCAATGGTGGTCTTGGCTGCGGGTGCCGTGGTTGTGCTGCTGGTGTTCGGCTTGCGGTCCAGCTTTGGCTTGTTCTTAAAGCCGATGAGCGTCGACCTGGGTTGGGGCCGCGAGGTGTTTGCGCTGGCGATGGCTGTGCAAAATCTGATGTGGGGCGCCACGCAACCCTTCGCCAGCGCGATTGCCGAAAAATGGGGCGCTGGGCGCGTGATCGCGGCTGGGGGCATTTTGTATGGCGTCGGCCTCGCGATGATGGCGTATGCTACCGATCCGCTGACCCTTAATTTGACAGCTGGCGTAATGATCGGCATGGCCCAAGCCGGCGGCGGCTTGGCGGTCGTGTTGGGCGCGGTCGCGCGCGCATTGCCAGCCAATCGAAGAACCTTCGGCCTCGGTGTCGTCACCGCTGCTGGTGCAGCCGGACAGTTCACGGTGGTGCCGGGCGCCCAAGCATTGATGAGCAGCGGGCTCGACTGGATGCCGGCCTTGTTGATTTTGGCGACGGCTGCGGTGTTCATCGTTATCTGCGGGGTACCGTTGGCCGGAAAGCCCAATATTCGCGATGCTGCCAGCAATGCCGAGAAGCAAGACCTGGGCCTTGCTGCGGCTTTGCGTGAGGCGTCTTCGCACCGTGGCTATTGGCTTTTGACGTTGGGCTTTTTTGTCTGCGGTTTCCACTTGGCATTTATCAGCATTCACTTGCCGGCATATCTGACCGACATGGGCATGGCGGCTGAGTGGGGGGCTTGGTCGTTGGCGCTGATCGGTGTCTTCAATGTGATCGGCAGTTTTGGCGCGGGCATGCTCGGCGACAAATATCGCAAAAAAAGCCTGTTGTCGGGCCTATATCTGCTGCGCGCCTTGAGCATTCTGTTTTTCATCGTAGTCCCGCTCTCCGAAATCAGCGTCATACTGTTTTCCAGCGCACTGGGGCTGCTCTGGCTCTCGACGATTCCGCTGACGTCCGGATTGGTCGCGCATATGTTTGGTCCGCGTTACATGGGCACTTTGTTCGCCATCGTTTTTTTCAGCCATCAGCTCGGCAGTTTCTTAGGGGTTTGGCTTGGCGGCTATTTTTATGACACCACTGGCTCGTATATGCCGGTCTGGTGGGCCGGGGTGGCGCTTGGGGTCGCGGCTGCATTGGTGCATTGGCCGATTTCCGAAGAACGGACGCCGGCGGTCGCGCAACCTGCGTCTTGAGGCTGCAAACGGGTGACGTGTCGAGATGTATGTGACACACTCCATTCGGTAAATTATGATATAAAGCGGCACGTTTTAAGGAGCCCATCACATGTTGATGCCGAAACCGGACGAGACCGTTATTGCCCGTCGCCAGGAACTGGCAGATGCGTTGCGTGACATCGTGCCGGGTGAAGGCGTGATCGACGGCGCCGAAGAGCTTCGCGCCTTCGATTGCGACGGCTTGATGGCCTATAAGCAACTGCCGTTGATCGTGGTGCTGCCGGAGACCACCGAACAGGTCGCCGCCGTGCTTAAGTACTGCCACAAAAATAACGTCAAAATCGTGCCGCGCGGGGCCGGCACCGGACTTTCCGGCGGCGCTATGCCGCTGGCCGACGGCATTACGCTGGGGCTTTCCAAGTTTAAGAAAATCCTCGATATCGATTTCGACAACCGCTGTGTGGTGACCCAGCCCGGCGTCACGAATTTGGCGATCTCGCAAGCCGTCGAAGCCGATAATTTTTACTATGCCCCAGATCCATCCTCGCAGATCGCGTGTTCCATCGGCGGCAATGTGGCAGAGAATTCCGGCGGCGTACATTGCCTGAAATACGGCCTGACCACGAACAATATCTTGGGCGTGGAAATGGTGTTGATGAACGGCGATATCATCCGTTTGGGCGGTAAGCATTTGGACGCCGGCGGGCTCGATCTGATGGGCGTGATCACCGGCTCCGAGGGCTTGCTGGGGGTCATCACCGAAGTGACCGTACGCATTCTGCGCAAGCCGGAGACCGTGCAGGCACTGTTGATCGGCTTCCCGACCATGGTTGATGCCGGCAACTGCGTCGCCGACATTATCGCCGCTGGGATCATTCCGGGTGGCATGGAATTAATGGACAAAGCGACCGTTCATGCCACCGAAGACTTCGTGCACGCGGGCTATCCGCTCGACGTTGACGGCTTGATGATCATCGAATTGGACGGCCCCGGCGCCGAGGTCGACTACTTGGTCGGTCGCGTCCGCGAGATCGCCGAGCGCAACAACGCCAGCACCGTCAAGACCGCAGCCGACGAAGACGAGCGCGTGCGGTTCTGGTCCGGGCGCAAGAACGCGTTTCCGGCGATTGGACGGATCTCGCCCGACTACATCTGCGTCGACGGCACGATCCCCCGCAAGAAACTTGCCGAAGTCTTAGAACGCATGGCCGGGATTTCCGAAAAGCACGGGCTTCGGGTCGCCAACGTGTTTCACGCTGGCGACGGTAACTTGCATCCGCTGATATTGTTTGATGCCAACAAAGAGGGTGAGTTGGAACGTGCGGAGCTGGTCTGCAGCGACATCTTGATGCTGTGCGTCGAAGTCGGCGGCGTGCTCAGTGGCGAGCATGGGATCGGCGTCGAAAAACGCGACCTGATGGGCGCGATGTTCACCGAAGATGACCTGAAGCAACAACAGCGCGTCAAATGCGCCTTTGACCCCGGACATTTGTTGAACCCGGGCAAGGTTTATCCGGAATTGCACCGCTGTGCCGAGCTTGGCAAAATGCACGTGCATCATGGCAAGCTGCCGTTCCCCGACATTCCCAGGTTTTAGATTAAGGCCCGCTCATGATGTCCGATACGCTAAAGCCGGAAAATGCTGAGCAACTCTTGCAGGCAGTGCAATGGGCGGTCGCCGAAAAGCAACCGCTTGAGGTCGTGGCCGGTGGCTCCAAACGCGTCTACGGGCGACCGATGCAGACCGCCGCCACGCTTGATCTCTCGGCGCTGTCTGGGATCAAAATATATGAGCCGGCTGAGTTGTATATGACGGCGCTCGCCGGCACGCCGATGTCGGACATCGACGCCGCGTTGGCCGAAGCCGGTCAGCAACTGTCGTTCGAGCCACCTGATTTGGGCCCGCTTTTAGGTGGGGCCGCGCATGCTGGCACCATCGGCGGCGTTGTCGCCTGCAATTTGGCCGGTCCGCGTCGCATCAAAGAAGGCTCGGCCCGCGATCACGTGCTGGGTTTCCATGCCGTGTCCGGTCGCGGCGAGACGTTTAAATCCGGCGGTACGGTGGTCAAAAACGTCAGCGGGTTTGATCTTTCAAAGCTTTTGGCGGGCTCCATGGGGACGCTGGCGGTGATGTCGGAAGTGACGCTCAAAGTGCTGCCGGCTCCTGAAAAAATTCGCACGCTTTTGATCTGCTGGCGCACCGACGGGGTGTATGACCATGGCGCGATGAAGGCGATGTCGCGTGCGCTCGGTAGTCCTCATGACGTGTCGGGTGCGGCGCACTTACCTGCGGCGGTGGCCGGGCGCTCATCTGTGGATTACGTCAGCAATAGCGGTGGCGGGGTCACCGCGCTGCGCGTCGAAGGGCCGGCACCGTCGGTTGAGCACCGCGCCAAGGCATTGGCTGAGTCGCTCAAAGAATTTGGCCACATTGAAGAATTGCACACATCAAATTCAAAAACGTTCTGGCAAGAAATCCGCGATGTCACCGCATTCGTCGGCCGACACGACCTGCCGATTGTCTGGCATCTTTCGGTGCCGCCGGCATCGGGCTCAAAGGTTGCGCTGGGCCTTCTCGAAAATTTGCGGGGCGAGGTTATCTACGACTGGGGCGGGGGCTCGATCTGGTTGGCGCTGGCGGGCGGCGATGCCCATGCCGACATGGTAAGGGCCGCGGTGGCGAAAACTGGCGGTCATGCAACGTTGATCCGTGCGCCTGCCGATGTGCGCGCCGAGGCGCCGGTGTTCGAGCCGCGCTTGGGCCCCGAAGCCGAGGTCACGGCCAACATCAAAAGCGGATTCGATCCGGACGGTATCCTTAACCCCGGACGTATGTACCAAGGAGTTTAGTGAGCCGATATGCAAACAGATTTCACGCTGGCTCAACTCAACGATCCGGATATCGCAGCCTCCAACGACATCTTGCGCAAGTGCGTGCACTGCGGCTTTTGCACGGCCACATGCCCGACGTATGTGCTCAAGGGCGACGAACTCGATAGCCCGAGGGGGCGCATCTACTTGATGAAGCAGGCGTTCGAAAGCGGCGCGCCGGCAACGCCGAAACTGGTCAAACACCTGGACCGTTGTTTGTCGTGTCTGTCGTGCATGACCACCTGTCCGGCCAGCGTCGATTACATGCACTTGGTCGATCACGGTCGCGTGTTTATCGAGAAAACCTACACCCGACCGTGGTTTGATCGTCTGATCCGCAACGTCTTGGCCATCGTGTTGCCGAATCCGAAGTTGTTCCGTTTTGCACTGTTGGGCGCGATGATGGGACGGCCGCTGGCAGGTGTGTTGCCGGGTCGGCTGGGTGCGATGTTGAAACTGGCGCCGCGTTCGATCCCGGGGCAAAGCCCGGTCGACGTCGCCCAAGTGTTCAAAGCCGAAGGCAAGATGAAGCGTCGGGTCGCGATCCTCAGCGGTTGCGCGCAGCAAGTGCTACGCCCGGCGATCAACGAGGCGACTGTGCGCTTGCTGACCCGCCAAGGGTGCGAAGTTGTCGTCGCAGCAAACCAAGGCTGCTGCGGGGCGTTGGTGCACCACATGGGCCGCGAGCATGAAGGCCATGAAGCGGCTAAGCGGAACATTAGCGCATGGGAATCGGCGGCGTCGCAATATGGTGACATCGATGACATCGTCATCAATGCGTCCGGCTGCGGCACGACGGTGAAAGACTACGCTTGGATGTTGCGCAACGATGACGCGTGGGCGGCACGGGCGGCTGAGATTTCCGGCAAGACCCGCGACGTGACCGAAATCCTTGAAGGCCTTGGCCTAAGCGATGTCGTCGACGGCCCGCGTCCGGTGTTGGCGTATCATTCCGCCTGCTCGATGCAGCACGGTCAGCAAATCAAAACGGCGCCGGTGAATTTGCTGCAGGCCGCAGGGTTTGAGGTGCACCAGCCCGCAGAATCGCATCTGTGTTGCGGGTCGGCCGGCACCTACAACATCATGCAGCCCGAATGGGCGGCGGAACTCGGCGCACGTAAAGCCGGCAATATCCAACGTCTCGGCGTCGACATCGTGGCGACCGGCAACATCGGGTGCCTTACGCAAATCACCGAATATCTGAAGGACGATGGCGCGCCGCCGGTCGTGCACACGGTCGAACTTTTGGATTGGGCGACCGGCGGGCCGATGCCGCAAAATATCGGGTCTGTGAAAAACATGACCCAAAATAATATGCACTGAGTGCGCGCTTTTGCCTCGCTGTTACCACATCTGAAGTCTGGGCCATTAGATAAAGTCTCTTGTCGGCCGCCGTATTCGCACCATATGGAAATGATGAGCATTTGGCGGTCCTATGTGCAGGTAGCTGTGCTGGTCTTCGCGGCAAGCTTTGCCGTGGCAGGGCCTGTTCGTGCCGATCAGAATAGCCCTCGCCTGGACGGCTTATTCGCCGAACTTCAAACCATCCTGAATTCGTCACGCGCCGCAGATGTTGAGCGTGAAATCTGGAAAATCTGGAGCCTGCCCGACAATCGCTTGGCATCTGTGCCGTTTGCGCAGGGCATCATCCGTATGAACCAGCACGACCTTGCCGGTGCTAGGGCAAGATTCGATGAAGTGATTAAGGTCGCGCCAGACTTTGCCGAAGGCTGGAACAAGCGGGCGACGGTGGCGTTTTATATGGGCGACCTGGACGCCTCTGTCCGCGATATCCGCGAAACCGTCGCTTTGGAGCCCCGTCATTTCGGCGCACTCTCGGGCCTCGCCATGATCCAAGAACAGCTCGGTAACGTCGAAGCGGCGTTGGATGTGTTGGTTCAGGTGAAGGAGATCTATCCGGGCATGCCCGGGTTAGACGCCCGCATGCAAGCCTTGCGCGATGCGATCGAGGCGAAAAAGACGTAACTGTGCCATGCACATTCTGCAACGGATGTGCTTCAGCCATGTTATTTTATCGCTTGTTGAATTTCTCAAATAAGCGCAAAAATCTCGCGCTCCGATAAGGCGCAGATGCCGTGCGGTGAGTAATTTGCCTGCATGACATACGGGACGATCGGCAGCCGGTCTAGGAAGGGCCGGATACCCCCATTCGTCTGAAAGATAATGTCATGACCGACAAACACGGCGACACCGGCAAGCCCGGCCACACCACCCCCGCTTCTGATCCGAAAAGGCGATCAGGGACTCTGGGCCCACTCAGCGACCTTGAACGCCATCTGCCCGGCGAATGGTGGCGTACGCTGTTTAACGCCATGTACTTGCAAACCGACGGCGATGTGGTCGAAAACAAAGTGATCACAGCCCGCGAAGTCGACGTCTTTTTGAACGCTATACCGTTGGCGCGTGATGCGCGGATCTTGGATTTGTGCTGCGGCCAAGGCCGTCATTTGATTGAGTTGGCGAGCCGTGGCTATTCAGCGCTGAGTGGTGTTGATCGCTCGCGTTATCTGGTGCGCCTTGCCCGTCGCCGTGCGCGTCAAGAAAACCTCAACATCGATTTTCATGAAGGCGATGCGAGGAAGTTCCGCGCCAAGGCCGGTGGATTTGATTGTGTCACCATGCTCGGCAACTCATTTGGCTTTTTCGAGCGCGACAGTGATGACCTGGAAGTCCTGAAATCTGTGATTCGGGTGCTCAAATCCGGCGGCATGTTGTACCTCGACATTGCCGACGGGGCATGGCTGAAAGAGCATTACGAGCGCCGCTCTTGGGAGTGGATCGACAAGAACCAATTCGTCTGCCGCGAACGGACCCTGTCCGAGGACGGCCGTCGCCTGGTGTCGCGCGAGGTTGTGACCCACGCCGATCAAGGTGTCGTCGCCGACCAGTTCTATGCCGAACGTTTGTATACCCGAGACCAAATCCGCGTGCTGCTTGAGCGCGCCGGGTTCCAGGCCGTGCAGATTCAGGAGCCCTATCAGCCCGAGACCGAGCGTAATCAAGACTTGGGGATGATGGGCCGACGCCTGATTTTGTCGGCCAAAGCGCCGGAACGAGTCAGCGTTAAACCGCGCAGCGGTCCGCGTCCGTTGACCGTGCTGTTGGGCGATCCAAGACGTCCGGACGAGGTGAAACTCGGCGGTGTATTCAGTGATCAAGATATGGACACCGTGCAGCGTCTGAAGACCGCACTGATCGAAACCGGCGCGTTCGATGTGACCTATTTGGACGAACACGCGACGTTGCTCGACACGCTGCGCCGTGACCGCCCGGCGATCAGCCTGAATTTGTGTGACGAAGGCTTTATGAACGACGCCTTCAAAGAACTGCATGTGCCGGCGTTTATGGAAGCTTTTGATTTGCGCTACACGGGGGCCGGGCCGGCGTGCTTGGGGCTTTGTTATGATAAAGGCCTGGTGCGGGCGATTGCGGAATCCATGGATATCCCGGTCCCGCTTGAAACGTATATCAACCCCGACGACCGCACCGCCACGATCCCGTCCGTGCTGCCGGCGATGATCAAACCTGCGACCGGGGACAGTTCCATCGGCATCACCCAAGACGCCGTCGTGCACACGCCTGAAGAGGCGCTGCGCTACGTCGGTAAGCTCCGTGAAACCATGCCCGAACGTGCGATTTTGGTGCAGGAATATCTGACCGGTGACGAATACACGGTCGGCCTGATCGGCAACCCAGGCATCCGCTTGGATGCGTTGCCGATTTTGATGGTCGACTATTCGAAGCTGCCGGCGGATCTGCCGAAGATTTTGTCCTACGAATCCAAATGGCAGCCCGAAAGCCCGTATTGGACCGAGATCGCCTACAAAGAAGCGTTGCTGCCCGAGAACACGCGGCGTGACTTGGTCGACCGCTCAATGCGTTTGTTTGAACGCTTGGGGTGTCGCGACTATGCGCGCTTCGACTTCCGCGCCGATGCAAACGGTGAGATGAAGCTGCTTGAAGTGAACCCGAACCCGGGTTGGTGCTGGGACGGCAAAATGAACCTGATGGCCGGTTTTGCCGGTATGACGTACAGCGAAATGCTTCTCGACATCATTGAAGCCGCCGAAGCGCGCTATGCGGCGGCTGACAGCTTGGCACAGGTGGCGGTGGCTTAGTCCTCGAAGTTTGGTATCCATAAATATGGAAAACGCCCGGTTGACTGTTCCCTTTGCGGAAACAGGCCGGGCGTTTTACATTGTGGACCTGCGACACGTTAACTTTTAGGTGGCTTCAAATGACCGCGCAGGCCGTATCGGCTTTTGATGACGAATTGCTCGCCGTGCTCCGTCAAATTGTCGGCGAGCGGGTGACCACGACAGCGGCGATTTTGGACCGCCATGGCCGCGATGAGTCCTTTCACCCCTGCATGCCGCCGGACGCGGTGGTGTACGCACATTCAACAGACGAGGTCAGCCGCGTTGTGACGGCGTGCGCGGCACGCGGTGTGCCGATTATCCCGTTCGGCACCGGCACGTCGCTGGAAGGCCACGTGGCGGCGCTTCAGGGCGGTGTCTGCGTTGATATGTCGGAAATGAATCAGATTTTGGCGGTCAACGCCGAAGATTTGGATTGTCGCGTGCAGCCGGGCGTGACCCGCAAACAACTGAACACGCATCTGCGCGACACCGGCTTGTTCTTTCCGATTGATCCGGGCGCGGATGCGTCATTGGGCGGTATGGCGGCGACGCGGGCATCGGGCACCAATGCGGTGCGCTACGGCACGATGCGCGAAAATGTACTGTCGCTCGAAGTCGTGATGGCAGACGGGCGGATTATCCGCACCGCGCGGCGCTCCAAGAAATCCAGCGCCGGCTATGATCTGACCCGGTTGTTCGTCGGCTCGGAAGGCACGCTCGGCCTGATCACCGAGGTCACGGTTCGGCTTTACGGCATTCCCGAAGCGACGTCCGCTGCCGTCTGTGCGTTCCCAGATATGGAAAGCGCCGTCAACACCGTGATCATGACCATTCAGTCCGGCATCCCGGTCGCCCGGATTGAGCTGTTGGACGCGTTGCAGATGGAAGCCTGCAACAAATACTCGGACCTTGATTATGCCCTGCAGCCGACGTTGTTTTTTGAATTTCACGGCTCCGAAGCAGGCGTTGTCGAGCAGGTCGACCAAGTGAAAGAGATCGCCGGTGAGTTTGGTGGTGACGATTTCAAATGGGCGCGTCAGGCAGAGGACCGCTCTAAGCTCTGGCAGGCCCGCCATGATGCGTACTATGCGGGCATTGCACTGCGTGCGGGTGGTAAAGGGATCGCGACGGACGTCTGTGTGCCGATTTCCAAGCTCGCCGAATGTATTCTCGAAACCCAAGTGGATATTGCCGAAAGCGGTTTGATCGCGCCGATTGTCGGCCACGTCGGCGATGGTAATTTCCATCTGGTGATCGTCGTCGATCCGGACGATGCCGAAGAAATGGCCCGCGCCGAAGCCTTGAACGAACGCATGGTCATGCGCGCATTGGCGATGGACGGCACTTGCACCGGCGAACACGGCGTCGGTTACGGTAAGATGGGCTTCCTTGAGGCCGAGCATGGCGAAGCGATCTCGGTGATGCGTGACTTGAAACGCGCGCTCGATCCTAAAAACATTATGAACCCGGGTAAAATCGTCCGTATGTAAGGCTGAATAAATGACGGATTCTGCAAAAGCATTTTTGCGCTCATTGGCTGACGCAGCGATCGAAGCGGCCGATCCGAACGTGCGCGTGCCGGCTGTCCTGCCGGATGCACCGGAACGCGCAATTATCATCGGCGCCGGCAAAGCGTCGGCGGCGATGGCGCGGGCACTTGAATCCGCTTGGCCCGACACTGAACTTTCCGGCGTCGTCGTGACGCGCTACGGCTATGAAGTCGCGTGTGGCCGCATCGAAATTGTGGCCGCCGCGCACCCTGTGCCGGATGAAGCCGGGCGGATCGCGGCGCAGAAAATTCTGGCAGCCGCAAAGGCGGCGGGTGAGGGGGATCTGGTGATCGCGTTGATCTCGGGCGGCGGGTCCGCGTTGTTGACGGCGCCGGCTGAGGGCATTTCGTTTGCTGACAAACAAGACGTGAACCGTCAGTTGCTGCGCTCAGGCGCTGATATCGGCGAGATGAATACGCTGCGTAAACACATCTCGGCGATCAAGGGCGGCCGGCTTGCGGAAGCGGCTTATCCGGCGCGCTTGCTCACCGTTCTGATTTCGGATGTGCCGGGCGATGATCCGGCCGTGATCGCATCGGGTCCGACGGTGCCGGACCCGACGACGTTTGCCGATGCGCATGCTGTCGTCGAAAAATACCATCTTGATCTGCCGGAAAGCGTACGCCGACATTTGGATGCGGCGGCGGACGAAACGCCGAAGCCGGGCGACAAAGTGTTTGATAAAACCGATTTGGTATTCGCGGCCAAGCCCGATAAAAGCATCGCGGCGGCGGCGGCGGTTGCAAAAGCGGCCGGCTACACGGTTGTCGATCTGGGCGATCAGCTCGAAGGGGAAGCGCGCGATCTGGGCGCTGAACATGCGGCGCTGGCGCTTCAGTGCAAAGCCGGCACCGGTCCGGCCAAAACGCCTTGCGTGATTTTGTCGGGAGGCGAGACCACGGTGACCATGACCGGCAACGGGCGCGGCGGGCGGAACACGGAATATCTTTTAGGCATGGCACTGGCGTTAAACGGCGCCGACGGCATCCATGCGGTGGCGTGTGACACCGACGGCGTTGACGGCAGTGAAGACAATGCTGGTGCCTTCATCGGCCCAGGTACCATGATTGCCGCTGAAAACAGTGGCCTGAATGTGGCGGACGCGCTTGCCACCAATGACGCTTACACCTTGTTTGACAATATCGGTGCGTTGCTGGTGACAGGGCCGACGTTTACCAACGTTAATGATTTTCGGGCAATTGTCGTCTTATAAATGACACCATTGATCACTATGCCTTGAGCTATGCCGAATGGCTGCGGGTGCGCGTTGCCTGCGGCTGTTTGGCGGGATACGATGCCGCCGCTAAATGCGAAGTTCGCCCATTCAAACGGCGGATACCGCAAGGGGTGCCAGCTACGTAGTGATGGATAAAAAGAACCCCATTGGGATGGAGAGTATGCGTTGAAAAAGGTTGTTTGGGCGCTCGTCGGCTTGGTCGTGGTGCTCGTCGGCGCCGTGTTGGTGGCCCCTAGCGTTATCGATTGGAACAGCTACAAACCTGAAATTGCCGCGAAGGTCCGCGAGCTGACCGGGCGTGACTTGGTGATCGCCGGTGATATCAACGCGCAAATATTTCCAGCCCCGACCCTGACCGCGGAAAATGTCTCAATTAGCAGCATTGAGGGGGCGCAGTCTCCCGATTTGGCGACACTTCGTTCGGTTGAAGTGCGGATCGCTTTGGCGCCGCTTTTGGGTGGTCACGTGCGGATTGAAAATGTCCGCCTGATCGAGCCACAGATAAATCTGGAAGTGCTCGCCGACGGTCGTAATTCTTGGACCATTTTGCAGCCCGACGCAGGCGCCTTGCCTAGTGATGAAGCGACGGCATCGGTCACTCCCTCTGGGGGTAAAAGCGAAGGCCCGGCCATTTCGCTGGATGACTTTGACATTGTCGACGGACAGCTCACCTACGAAGACGCGGGGACAAGCTCGCGTCAGACCGTCAGCGGCATCAATCTGAATATCGCCGCCGCCTCGTTGACCGAAGGACCGTTTCGTGCGCAAGGGAGTTTGCTGTATAACGGTATCCGCCTGGGCATTGATGCGGATATCGGCGCGATCGTCGAAGGTCGGACGCTGCCGGTCGACGTCGGTCTGACGATCGGCGGTGACAGTGCGAAAATTCAACTGTCGGGCACCGTGCTCGGTCTTGACGATACGCCCCGCTTTCGCGGTGACCTAAATGTCCTGAGCGAAAATATCGGTCGCGTCGCGACCGCGTTTGCCAAGGGGACACCGCTTCCCACGCCGCTGCATCAACCATTTTCCATCAAAGGTGTTTTGGATGCGTCGCAAACATCCCTCAGCCTTGAAAATTTTGATATCAGCATCGGCGGTGCTACGGGTAAGGGCACGATCTCGGGCAATTTTAAGGGCACGCCGACTCTGAAGGCGAACGTGAATATTGATCAGATCGATATTAATTCGTGGATGGCGCCGGCCAACACGGCAAGCGCCCCGAAAAAATCGACAGCGTCATCGGCGGAGACGCCATCTGAAGTTGTGAAAGAGATTGCTGAGGCCGCCGCGTTTTCACTGCCGCAGGGACTGAACGTCACGGCGTCCATTCGTGTCGGCGAAATTGCGCTGAGTGGTGATGCGGTGCGCAACGTTGTATTGAATGCCGAATTGGCCAACGGCGAGATGACGCTCAGTCAGTTTTCGCTGCAAACACCGGGCGCGGGTGAATTGGCGTTGTTCGGTTTTCTCGTTGCGAAAGACGGCAAGCCGTCTTTCGATGGGCAATTTGAAGCGAAGATCAAACAGCCTCGCACGTTGATGGCTTGGTTGAAGTCGGACACAAGTGCATTGAAGGTCGGCAAGCCAGGGGCGACTTCGCTTGCTGTCGGGTTTAGCGGTACGCCGCAACAGATTTCAATTAGAAAACTTAATCTGTCATTTGACGAGACCAATATCACCGGCGCGGCAACGTTGGTGCCGGGAGACGTATTGGGCATTGGTGCGACGATCAATATGGATCGCCTGAACCTTGACGCCTATTTAGCGGACGTGTCGTCAAAAGCACCCGCGAAGGCACCTGCAAAAAAGCCCGCACAACCGACAGAACAAACCGAAGATCAGGGCACCACAACTGAAGCGGTAGCGACCCCGGCGCCGACATCACCGTTTGAGGCCTTGCGCGCACTTGCTGGTATTAACGCCAACTTACGCACCAAGATCGGGTCTTTGACCGTCAACGCGATCCCACTGGAGAAAATCGATGCCGATATTGGCCTTGTCGATGGCGATCTGACGATCCGAAATTTCGTGCTCGGCAATGCGCTATCTGTATCCGCGCGGATGACGGGCATGCTGAACGGGGTGGGGCGCGGCGTGCCCGTGGCCAAGGCGTTCGCCCTGCGTGCCGAGGTAGGAGACCCGAACGGGCTCGCCAATCGCTTCGGGGTCGACCTGCCGTACAACAACAAAAGCATCGGTAAGCCGACGTTCGCAGCTGACTTGAACGGCCCGTTGACGGCGCCGTCATTGGTTTCAACCGTGACTGGATTTGATGCAACCTTGATTGCGGATGGGACCGTGCGCCCGTTCGATGCGGTCGATATGTTCGATATCGGTTTGCGTTTGCGCCATGACGATTTTGCTGCGTTGATGCGTCGTTTGGATACCGGCTATGTCCCGTCCGGAAAGATCGGCGGCGTCAATATTGCCAGCATGTTGAAAGGCAACGCCAACAGGATTGCGTTTTCGGATTTGGTTGCGGCGGTCGGCCAGGCAAAAATCACCGGTAATGGGCGTGTTGACTTAGATGGCGCACGGCCGGCGCTGACGGCGACGTTGGATGCGGGCAAGTTGATCGTCGACCCGTTCTTGCCGGCGCAAAAAACCGCGACCCTTTGGCCCGCATTGCCAGCCCGGATGCAGCCGGCGCGCTATTGGGTGCCCAACGGTGGTGCGGGTGGCGCGGATGCGCTCAGGCATTTAATCGCCACTGTGTCCGAGCGTTGGTCGGCAGTGCCGCTTGATCTCAGTGCTATGAAATCTTTGGATGCTGACCTCACGTTGACCGCGCCCGAAGTTGCGTATCATGAGTACGTGCTGAAAAGCGCAAAACTTTTCGCGACCCTCAGCGACGGCCTTTTGAAGGTTGGTGAATTTTCAGGTATCGCCTTTGACGGCAACGTGATGTCGAGTGGGGTGATGGATGCGCGCACCGATAAAGCCTCGTTGGCCGGTGTCGTCGCGGTGGATAAAATGAACATCGGTCAGGCGTCGAAAGCGGCGGGTATTTCCGGCAGCAGCGGTATGCTGACATCGAAAATCGAGGTCGCCAGCGTTGGCGCGTCGCCCGCTCAGTGGGTCAGTGCTTTGGGCGGCAAAGGGGCCATTGAAATTCGTGGGATCAAGGGGGAATCGTCATTGGGCGATATGCCGGTGATCGGGTTGGCCCTCGGCCCGCTGTTGCAGGTTTTTGAGGTTTTGAACAGCGGCCTGGGGTCGTTGATCGGTGCCGGTGCCAATACCAAGATCGGCGAGACCGACGTCACCAGCACGTTTGACATCGCCAACGGGACGCTGACCACAAACGACACCAAGATTATTTCCAACCTGTACAAAGGCGATATCAAGGGCACAGTCAATCTGCCGCTTTGGAGTATGAACGTCGGTGGCTCGTTGGCGATGGATCAAGGTCTTTTGGGGACTCTCCTCGCTAACGTTGCGCGCGTTCCAAGCAAAATCCCGTTCGAGGTAACTGGCGACATCGACAAACCCAACGTCAAAATCAAGCCGTTTTCGGGGGCGGCGAGCGAAGGTGGGGGCGGTATCAAGGTGCCTGGGCTCGATAAGTTGGAAAAGAAAGTGCCGGGTGTCGGCGGTCTGTTGCAAGGTTTGCTTGGTGGCGGACAGACTGCACCGCAAGCAGCACCTGAGAGCCCAACCGGTGATGCCCCACCGGCACAAAACGCGCCGCCGCCGCAACAGCCGAGCCAACAGCAAGCCGATCCGACGCAGCAGTTGCTCAATAAGCTGTTTAAATAAGGCTCAGCCGGGCTCTGTGTTTTCTAAAATGAACACGCGAAGTGCACTCGAAAGATTGCCTTCGCGAGTCGCGTCAACGTCGCGGATCAGGCGGCTGACGCTGACGCCGCGCACCTTGGCAATCGCCGTCAGACGGACCCAGAATGCGTCTTCCATGGACACGCTGGTGGCATGGCCGGCAATGCTGACGGAGCGCTTGCGAAGCCGGGATGATCCTGCGCTCATACTTTCGTCTGGGTAAAATTAACTTCGATCTTCAGGCCGAATGGCGCCACAAAAAACACTTGGTGATCGCCTGTGCCGGGAATCTGGCGGCTGTTATGTTCAATGCTACGCGCTGCGAGTTTATCGATCAAAGACGTCATGTCTTCGCCCCGAAAGGCCACGTGATCGAGCGCCCCTGTCGGCCCGCCACCGATGTCACCTTCGACCAAATGCACGATGGCCGGCTGATCGCCGCTGCCGTACAACCATGCGCCCGGAAACGGAAAGCCGGGTCGAAACCCGACTTGTAGGCCTAGGACGTCGACCAGAAAATCGGTCGTGCCGGGAACGTCGGGTGTGACGATATTGATGTGATCAAGTTGCATGACGTAATCTTATGACAGCGATCCGCCGCTGCCAATACGCGGGATATGATGCGCTACAGCGATCCTATAAAGGCCGAGATCGCGGCCACTGCGCTTTCAATATTTTGCGCTTCGGTGAAACCGGATTTCTTGCGCGGCTTTAGCCCGTGATCACCGTCGGGGGCCCAATGCATTTTGATCGCGGGCGACAAGGTGAAACCAGGCACTTCTTCTTTGGTGCCGAACGGGTCGCGTTCACCCTGACAGATCAGCGTCGGTGTTTTCAGGTCCGCCAGGTGTGCTGTGCGCAGTTTCTCGGGGCGTCCGGGGGGATGAAACGGATAGCCCATGCAGACCAGAGCCTGCACCTTCATTTCGTCGGCGATCAAGCTGGCCATGCGCCCGCCCATGGACTTGCCGCCGATCACCAAGGTGGCGGCGCCGAGCTTGGCGATCACGTCGCGCCACGTTTCCAGCAGTACGCGTTCGGGGTTGGGCGGACGCTTTTTGCCGGTCTCGCGCCGCTCGTTCATATACGGGAATTCAAACCGCACGACCCGCACCCCGGTCTCGGCAATCGCACCGGCAACCGTGTTCATCCAATCTGAGTCCATCGGCGCGCCTGCGCCGTGCGCCAACGCCAGGGTGAGGGGTGCTGAGTTAGGTCCATCAATGAGGAACGACGGCATTATTTACAGGCGCCCACCGCCGATGCGGATGTTGGCGCCGGCGATGTAGCCGGCTTTGTCGGACAGCAAAAACGCGATGGCCTCGGCGATCTCAGTGGGCTCGGCGACGCGGCCCATGGGGATTTTAGCGGCCTGCGCTTTGATCCGATCCGCGCCCGGCATGTCTGTATTGGTCATGCCCGGCGCGACCGTGTTGACGCGGATACCCTCGGCGGCGACTTCTTGCGCGAGCCCAATGGTGAGCGAATTCAGCGCCCCTTTGGAGACTGCATACAGGACGCCGATGCCGGGATTGCCCAGGTTCGCAGATCCGCTCGATACATTGACGATAGCGCCGCCCTGGCCGCCGTGCTTGGTCGACATGCGCTTCACGGCTTCGCGCGCACAGACGATGCAGCCGGTGACGTTGACGTCGAGTAAACGGCGGATTTCATCGGCGCTGAGCTCGTCGACCCGTGACCGGCGTCCATTGGTGCCGGCGTTGTTGACCAGACCGGTAATCGGGCCGAGCTGTTTCTCGACAGTTTCGAACATCGCGACAACGGCGGCTTCATCGGCGGTGTCGGCTTGCACGGCGAGTGCCCGCCCACCGGCCGCCGTGATCTCAGCCACCACTGCGTCGGCAGCATCTTTGTTCGAGACATAATTGACGCCGACCGCATGGCCTTCAGATGCCAATAGTTTTGCGGTGGCCGCGCCGATTCCGCGGGAGGCGCCGGTAACGATGGTGACCTGCGTCATGGGGCTCATGATGATGTTCCTATCATGTTTTCTGGACGGACAAGTTTATCGAACGTGGCTTCGTCCAAATAGCCGAGTGCCAGCGCGGCTTCTTTAAGCGTCGTGCCGTCAGCGTGGGCTTTTTTGGCGATGGTTGCGGCTTTGTCGTAGCCGATTTCCGGTACTAACGCGGTGACCAGCATCAGCGAGCGCCCGGTGAGTTCGCTTAGCCGCGCGTCGTCCGCTTCAATGCCGTCGACGCAACGTTCCTTGAAGCTTTGCACCGCATCGGCCAACAACCGCACGCCGCGTAGGCACGCCGCCACGATCACCGGCTTGAACACATTCAATTCCAAATGCCCGTGCGACGCCGCGACGGATACCGTGGTGTGATGCCCCATCACCTGGGCTGCGACTTGGGTTAGGGCTTCGGCCTGGGTCGGGTTGACCTTACCCGGCATGATCGACGAGCCGGGCTCGTTCGCGGGCAGGATCAACTCGCCCAAACCGGAGCGTGGGCCCGAGCCCAGCAAGCGGATATCGTTGGCGATCTTCATCACGCTCACGGCGATGGTATTCAGCTTGCCCGACAAATTGACCAGCGCATCTTCGGATGCCAGCGCATAAAATTTGTTTGGACATGTGCGGAACGGCAACCCGGTGATGGTGGCAACCTCTTCGGCGAACAGGGTATCAAAACCGTCCGGCGCATTGAGCCCGGTGCCCACCGCCGTGCCGCCTTGGGCGAGTTCGTAAATTTGGTTCAGGGATTTTTTCAGCCGTTCGATATTTTCCGACGTCATGTGCGCGTAGCCGGAAAATTCCTGGCCCAGCGTTATCGGTGTCGCGTCTTGCAAATGGGTGCGGCCAATTTTTATTTTGTCCTTAAACGCGTCGGCCTTCGCTTCCAGGCTTTCTAAAAAGCCGTCCAGCGCGGGCATCAGCCGGCTCGTGATCTCCAGCGCCAGCGCAATGTGCATCGCCGTCGGGAAGCTGTCGTTGGAAGACTGCGAGCGGTTGACGTGATCGTTCGGATGCACCGGTGATTTTGAGCCGATCTCACCGCCCAGCATTTCGATGGCGCGGTTGGCGATGACTTCGTTCAAGTTCATGTTAGTCTGCGTGCCGGACCCGGTCTGCCAGATCACCAACGGAAAATGATCATCCAGCGTGCCGTCGGACACTTCGCTCGCCGCCGACGCAATCGCGGTGCCGAGTTTTTCGTCCAACACGCCCAGCGCCATGTTGGCCCGTGCCGCCGCTTCCTTTTGGATGCCGAACGCCCGGATCAGTTCAATCGGCATCAATTCCCGTTGATCACCAATCGGAAAATTTTCTTTCGAGCGCTGCGTCTGCGCACCCCAGTACTTGTCTGCGGGAACGTCGATCTCGCCGATGCTGTCGGATTCACTGCGTGTTTTTGTCATGTGATACTTAGGCCTTTTCCGTCATTCCCGCGAAAGCGGGAATCCAACACTATCAAGAGCCGCCGATGGATTCCCGCTTTCGCGGGAATGACGGCAAAAGGGTAGGCTTACAACGGCCGCTTAAACTCGGCGAAGAAGTCGTTGCCTTTGTCGTCGACGACGATAAAGGCGGGGAAGTTTTCGATCTCTATTTTCCAGATTGCTTCCATGCCGAGTTCTTCGTATTCGACCACCTCGACTTTGGTGATGCAGTCCTGTGCCAGGCGTGCCGCCGGACCGCCGATGGAGCCCAGATAAAATCCACCGTGCGCCTTGCAGGCGTCGGTGACGGCTTTCGAACGGTTGCCCTTGGCGAGCATCACCATCGAGCCGCCGGCGGCTTGGAACTGTTCGACATAGCTGTCCATACGTCCCGCCGTGGTCGGGCCGAACGAGCCGGACGCATAGCCTTTGGGGGTTTTCGCCGGGCCTGCGTAATACACCGGGTGATCTTTGAAATATTGCGGCAGGCCTTCGCCGGCGTCCAAACGCTCTTTCAGTTTCGCGTGCGCAATGTCGCGGGCCACGATCAGGGTACCGGTCAATGACAAGCGGGTTTTCACTGGGTGCTTGGTCAATTCCGCCAACACGTCAGCCATCGGCTTGGTGAGGTCGATGTCGACCACGTCGCCGCCCAGCGTGTCGGCGGCGATGTCCGGTAGGTATTTGGCCGGGTTTGCTTCGAGCTGCTCCAAGAACACGCCGTCGCGGGTGATCTTGCCTTTGACCTGGCGGTCTGCCGAGCACGATACGCCGATGCCGACTGGGCAACTGGCGCCGTGGCGGGGCAGTCGGATGACGCGCACATCGTGGCAGAAGTATTTGCCGCCGAACTGGGCGCCGATGCCCATTTGCTGGGTCATCTTCAAGATACGCTGTTCCCATTCCAGGTCGCGGTACGCCTGGCCGTGGGTGCCGCCGTGCGTCGGCAAGGCATCGTAATAGTGCGTCGACGCCATCTTGACGGTCTTCAGTGTCGCTTCCGCCGACGTGCCGCCGATGACGATGGCAAGGTGGTAAGGTGGGCAGGCAGCGGTGCCCAGCGTGCGAATTTTCTCGTCGAGGAAATCCATCAAACGGGCTTCGTTCAGCAATGCTTTGGTTTCTTGGTACAAGAATGTCTTGTTCGCAGACCCGCCGCCTTTGGCGATGAACTGGAATTTATAAGCATCGCCTTCGTCGGCATACAGATCGATCTGGGCGGGCAGGTTGTTGCCGGTGTTCACTTCGGCAAACATGTCGGTGGGCGAGACCTGCGAATAGCGAAGGTTGGTCTCAAGATACGTTTTCATCACGCCTTCGGACAGCGCGGCCTCATCGCCGCTGCCGGTCCAGACGCACTGGCCTTTTTTGCCCATGATGATCGCGGTGCCGGTGTCTTGGCACATCGGCAAAATTCCGCCCGCTGCGATGTTGGCGTTCTTGAGCAGATCAAACGCGACGAAGCGGTCGTTGTCCGACGACTCCGGATCATCTAAAATTTTGCGCAGTTGCGCCAGATGGCCCGGGCGCAGCAGGTGCGAAACATCTTTGAAAGCTTCAAACGCCAACAGCGTCAGTGCTTTCGGATCGACCTTGATGATCTCGTCATCGCCAAACTTTTCGACGCTGACGTAGTCGTCTGTGAGTTTGCGATACGGGGTCTCATCGGGCCCCAGCGGAAACATGGTGTGGTGCACGTAATCGCTCATGGCTTGTACCCGTGGCTGCTGCCGCGGCACCGGATGGAACCGCGTGGTTGGCGGAGATTTATTTTTTGCGGAAGGCGTCCAGCGCGATGACTTCGCCGGTCTTTTTGTCATCGCCGTCGCCATCGGCGTTCAACGCGCTGTCGTTCAGGCGCGTGCCGGGATGGATGCCCATTTCTTCGGGCGTCATTTCGCCGTCCATATCTTCATCATCGTCGTCGAGATCGACGGATTTCAACTGCAGGCCAAAGCTGACCGACGGATCGGCGAAAGATGTGATCGCTTCGTAAGGGATTTCCAGCAATTCCGGGCGACCTGCAAAGCGCAGCCGGATATTAAAACCGTCCGGGCCGATGCTAAGGTCTTCGTACTGATGCTGCAACACGATGGTCATTTCTTCAGGATATTCCGCGCATAACCAGTCCGCGATGTGTACATCGGGATGATCGGTGCGGAACGTGATATAAAAATGGTGATCGCCCGGCAGGCCGGTGGCTTCTATTGCCAACAGCGAGCGGCGGATGACGCCGCGAAGCGCCTCCTCGATCCAAATGTCGTAACGGAGTAGGTCGTCATCTTCTATCATCATAGGGGCACTTTAGACGCTCTCGGGCCTTGGTAAAAGGGCGAAAGGGCGCTGATTTCTTATTCCCGTCCAGGCGATTCTTTGGACGTCACCGTGATTTTGTATTGGGCCGAAATAAAGTGGGGGGCTTCTGTTGCCAGGTGCCCCCCGAACCCCGTGGTCGTTATGGCGTATTAAGCCGCGACCGCAAGTGCGTTGTTATCATTGGCACTTGTGAAAATGGCCCGGTATCGGCGGAACCATGCCGGGTAAAAACTTAACCTTTACTACGCGCGTCGATCCTGTTTCACCCCCATCAACTTGCCCTTGCCGAACCTTCGGCGTGACAAGAGAAACTTGGTGGAGGTGCCGGGCACTGCCCCCGGGTCCGCGTCGCTTATTCCGATAAGCGTTTATCACCATAGCCAGCAAGCTGGCACAGCTAATATGCGCTTAATTACCCAAAATCGCAAGGTTTCTCGGTGCAGATGTCCGCAAATATAACGCGCGATTGCGCATAAGATTGCGTCGGGGCCCGCGCGCCTTAGAATGAGCTCATGTTTCGCCGCCTGAACGACGCCCAGATTCAATATCGTGCCGCCCGCGGGTCGGGGGACAAGCGCGGGTTGCTGGTTGTTTCCTCTGGCGGAATCGGCGACAGCATTCTGTTTTCGTTGATGATCGAACGCTTCATCACATTGGTTGGCGATGACGATCCGGTGACGCTGGTGGTGCGCAGCGAAAGCCTGGGCGTAGGCTTTTTGTTCCCAAGTCGAGTCAATCTCATCGGCGTCGATTACCGCCGCTTTATTCGGGACGGCGCCTATAAGCGTCAGGTTTGTGCCGAACTCCGTGCGCTGAACGTGCAGATCGCGATCTCCAGCGATCATTTGCGGCTGCCGACCGTAGACGACGTGATGGTGATGGCCACGGGGGCCGCGCAGAAGTTCGCACTGAGGCCGCGCACTTGGCCCAAGCACGACCGCGCTTTGGCGCAGCACGAGGCTTGGTATACCCGCTGGATTGACCCTGACCCCGCGCCGGCGCACCGATTGATCCGTTGGTGGGAACTGGCGAACGCGCTCACCGGCGAGAAGTTGCCGCCGCCCCGGGTTGCCTTTGCCGCAGACCGGCTGCTTGCACCGGTTGAGGCCGCGCGTCCTTATATCGTGCTGCATCCGTTTTCGGCAATGGCCGAGCGTGAAGCGGCGCCCGACGTCTTCGTCGCCATCGCAGATGCGTTTAAAGACAGCTTTGATATCGTCGTCACCGCCGGGCCGCATGACCTTGAACGCGCGCCGCGTCATCAGGCGTTGGCAGACATGCCGGGCGCACGCATCGATACCGCAAGCTTCGAAGCCAAAGCGGCGCTGTTGCGGGGTGCTGCGCTGGTGGTGTCGGTCGACACCTCGGTAATGCACTTGGCGGTTGGCGTCGGGGCGCCGACGTTGTGCTTGGCGTCTGCGGCGCACATCATTGACAGTGTGCCTTACGATTCGCGCATGATGCCGGAAAACGCGCATTTCATGGTGCCCGAGATCGACTGCGCGGGGTGTCTTGGACAATGTATACACCCCTTGGAATCCGGGCGTTACAAATGCTTGGGGCAAATCACACCGGCGCGCGCGGTGGCGCGATGTCAGACGTTGTTGGCAGCGCACGCGGCGGGGGCGTAAACTCCGGCCATGCAACAGTACCTTGATCTTTTGAACCGTATCCGCACCGAAGGCGTTATGCGTGGCGACCGCACCGGCACCGGCACGCAGGCCGTGTTCGGCCATCAAATGCGTTTTGATCTGGCCGACGGTTTTCCCATGGTGACGACGAAAAAGCTCCATCTGCGCTCGATCATTCACGAGCTTTTGTGGTTCCTGGCGGGCGACACCAACGTCAAATACTTAAACGACAACGGCGTTTCGATCTGGGACGACTGGGCGGACGAAACCGGCGATTTGGGCCCGGTGTACGGGCGCCAATGGCGATCCTGGGCGGCGCCCGACGGGCGCGTGATCGATCAGATCGACTGGGTGCTGAAAGAAATTCGCGACCGTCCGACATCCCGGCGGATGGTGGTCAGTGCCTGGAACCCCGCTGATATTGACGACATGGCGCTGCCGCCGTGTCACTGCCTGTTCCAGTTTCAGGTGATGGAGGGACGGCTCAACTGCCAGCTCTATCAACGCTCCGCCGATGTTTTCTTGGGCGTGCCGTTCAACATCGCATCCTACGCGCTGTTGGTCATGATGGTGGCGCAGGTCACCGATCTGCAGCCGGGCGTGTTTGTGCACACGCTGGGCGACGCGCATTTGTATGCCAACCACCTGAACCAAGCCGACGAACAGTTGAGCCGCACACCGCTGCCGTTGCCGACCATGACCCTCAATCCTGCTGTGCGCGACTTGAAAGACTTTACCTTCGACGATTTCACTCTCGAAGGCTATCAGGCGCACGCACACATCAAAGCGCCGATTGCCGTCTGATGGACATCGTACTCGTTGTTGCGATGTCGGAAAATCGCGTCATCGGGCGCGACGGCGACCTGCCGTGGAAAATTTCCGCAGACCTGAAACACTTCAAAGCCGTGACCATGGGCCACCCGATCATCATGGGGCGGAAGACGTGGGACAGCATCGGTAGGCCCCTGCCCGGACGCGAAAACATCGTCATTACCCGCAACCCGGATTTTGAGGTAGACGGCGTGACCCGCGCATCATCCGTTGAAGAAGCGCTCAATCGTTGCCGCGACGCCGGCGCCGACAAAGCGATGATCATCGGTGGCGGACAAATCTATGCCGACGTGATCGACCTTGCCGACACCATCGAGTTGACCGAGGTGCACGAGGTCGTCGACGGCGATACGGTGTTCCCGGAAATCCCCAGCGAGGTGTGGCGCGAGGTTGCGCGCGAGCCGCACCCGGCTATTCCGGATTCCCAGCCCGCTTACAGCTTTGTGACGTTGAAGCGAGACTGACTAAGGCGGAGAGCCTATGCCCGCGCCGCCAGCCGCGTGAAAAATGCGTCGATCTCGCGGGCCGCATAATCCGGTTTTTCATAATGTACGAAGTGCCCGGCATCGGGGGCTACCGCAAAATCTAGA